>WBZL01000213.1_pt1 | contig 64533 bp, 64 predicted proteins | sample 5204291 | NCBI WGS metagenome assembly WBZL01 (sample SAMN12344345, study PRJNA552823) | activated sludge metagenome | biome: Activated sludge suspended growth; feature: Nitrification reactor; material: Wastewater; isolation source: activated sludge from nitrification reactor of wastewater...
CGACCTGCGCCAGCAGACCGCCTTCGAAAGCGCCGCCCAGACCGCCCGGACGCGCCTGGCCGACGCCGCCCGGGAAACCGCCCGGCTGGCCGCCGAATGCCTCGATCATGCCCACCGCCTCGGGCAACAACTGGGGCGGCCCAACCCGGCCGGGGAGGCGGTGGCCGATCTGCGGAGCCAGTTGCGGGCCCTGGTCTTCCCCGGCTTTCTCGCGCGGATCCCCCCCGAACGGCTTGCCCACCTGCCCCGCTACCTGCGCGCCATGGAGCGCCGGCTGGAAAAACTGCCCGGCCACCCGGCCCGGGATGCCCAGAACATGCGCGCCATGGCCCCCCTGCAGGTGAATTACACCGCCCGCCGCCGACGCCAGGAGGACGCCGGCGGGGTCACGGCGGAGATGGAGGATTTCCGCTGGCGCCTGGAAGAACTGCGCGTCGGGCTGTTCGCCCAGGAACTGAAGACGCCGGAGCCGGTATCGGTCAAGCGGCTGGAGAAGCGCTGGGCGGAAATCGCCGGCTGACCCCGCGAGCCCAGCGCCGGGTCGCCCCGAACCACCACGCCGACGCGGGTTAACGGGGTATCCATTAAAGTTGGCCCCCGGGCGGCCGATATGACGACATCACCCGAAGCCGTTGGAGACGAATGTGGGCCTGAACAAGATCACCGGCACGGTCACCGCCAAGATCATGGCGTTTACCGCCGTGCTTTTCCTCGTCCTGCTGACCGCCTCCCTGATCCACTCCCACCTCGGCGCGAACAGCCTGGCCGAGGAATTCACCACGGAGCAGGCCAAGACCATCGCCGACGGCTACATGGACGGGCTCAACAAGCTCATGCTCACCGGCGGCATGGCGGCCCGGGACGAGCAGCGCAAGCAGTTCGAGTCGCAGCCCAACGTGCTGGAGGCCCGGGTGATCCGCGGCGATGGCATCAACGGCCAGTACGGCCCCGGCGGCCCGCGCGAATCCATCCAGGACGACCTCGACCGGCTCGCCATGAACGGCGAGGAAGTCATCCGCATCACGCATACCGACAAGGGTCGCCAACTCACCGTGGTGCGCCCCTACAAGGCCACGGATCACACGCGCGGCATCAATTGCCTGGGCTGCCACGCCGTACCGTCCGGCAGCGTGCTGGGCGCCACCCGGATCACCTACGACCTGGGCCCGGTGGACGCCCGCATCCGCAATTCCGGCCTGGAAAGCCTGGGCATCCATCTCGCCCTGTTCGTGCTGGGCATGGGCCTGCTGTCCATCGCCTTCAAGCGCATCGTCGCCCAGCCGGTGAACCGGCTCAGCGACTTCATGAGCCGCATCGAGCAGCAATCCGACCTGTCCCTGCGGGTGCCCGCCGACGGCCGGGACGAGATCGCCCGGGCGGGCGTCGCCCTGAACGCCATGATGGATCGCTTCGCCCGCATCATCGAACAGGTGCGCGGCGCCACCCACAACCTGGCCCGGCTAGCCGGCCAGCTGGTGGAAGTCTCCAGCCGTACCCAGGGCGGCGTGCAACGCCAGCTATCCGATACCGAGCACCTGGCCGCCGCCCTGCACCAGCTCGCCACCACGGTGCGGGAGGTGGCCGACAACACCCGGGAGGCCGCCAGCGCGGCCAACCAGGCCGACGGCGAGGCCCGCGACGGCGCGGCCACCGCCACCCACGCCCTGGGCGCCATTTCCGCCATGTCCCGGCAACTGGAACAGGCGGTCCAGGTCATCCTGCGCCTGGATACCGACAGCCGGGACATCGGCCGGGTCATCGGCCTGATCCGGGAAATCGCCGAACAGACCAACCTGCTGGCCCTCAACGCCGCCATCGAGGCGGCCCGGGCCGGCGAACAGGGACGCGGCTTCGCCGTGGTGGCGGACGAGGTTCGCACCCTGGCCCAGCGCACCCAGTCGGCCACGGAGGAAATCGAAACCATCATCGTCAAGGTCCAGGGCCAGGCCCAGGAAGCGGTGGGCGCCATCCAGACCGCAGAGCAGAAGACCGCCTCCAGCGTGAAGAGCGTGGAGGAAAGCGCCGGCGCCCTGACCACCATCTCCGGCTCGGTGGGCGTCATCAACCGCATGAACGCCCAGATCGCCGCCAGCTCCGGCGAACAGAGCCAGGTTGCGGAAAACATCAGCCGCAAGATCGGGGACATCGGCGCGGTGGCCCATGAAGCCGCCGGCCATGCCCAGGACACCCAGGACGCCAGCCGACAGCTCGCCGGCCTGGCGGAAGAACTGGAAACCCTGGTGAGCCAGTTCCGGGTCTAGGAGCCCCTCCTCCAAGGCTCCAGGCCGGCGACCTCCTCCCGCCGGCCACCCACGAAAGCCCCCTCGCGGGGGCTTTCTTTTGTTTTTGTTGCGGTACACACAGATTATTGCCGCCGGATGATTCGCCAACCGATTTGCACGCATCCGAAGGAATGGGCCTCGGTTCGATGCGAACCTTTTTTCGCCTGGTGCCGGCGAACCAATCCCTTTGAAATTTTCGAGTTCGATCGCGGTTACCGTGAAAGTCGCGTCAGCAACTCACGATGCTCCCCTCTCCCGCAAGCGGGAGAGGGGTTGGGGGTGAGGGAACCGTTCATGGCCGACAAGCGTGCTTTCATGGGCGGGGATGGCCATTCGGCCATGGACGGTTAAGCGCATGCTGGGTCCTTGAGTTCAATCCTCCGTGTCCGGCGGGGCGGGCGCGGCAAGTTCGGTTTCGATCTGTTCGATGCTGGGCAGGCTGGTTTGCAGGTCCCGAGGCAAGGATTCGATGAGCTGGTATTCGGCCACGCCCATGGGCTTGCGGGTGTCGCGCAGGGCGTATTCCGCCACCACGCGGTTCTGGCTCTTGCACAGCAACAGGCCGATGCTGGGGTTGTCCTGCTCGGCCTTGACCAGGGAATCGACGGCGGAGAGGTAGAAGTTCAGTTGCCCGGCGTGTTCCGGCTTGAAGGGGCCGGCCTTAAGTTCCACCACCACGTAGCAGCGCAGCTTGAGGTGGTAGAAGAGCAGGTCGATGAAGAAGTCGTCGCCACCCACCTCGATGTGCACCTGGCGGCCGACGAAGGCGAAGCCCGCGCCCAGTTCCAGCAGGAAGCGGGTGATGTGGCGCACCAGGGCGGACTCGATCTCCCGCTCGTCCGCCTCCTCGGCCACGTCCAGGAAATCGAATAGATAGGGATCCTTGAGGGTCGCGCGCGCCAGGTCGGAATGGGGCGCGGGCAGGCGTTGACCGAAATTGGTGACCGCCTTGCCTTCCCGCTCCAGCAGCCGGGTTCCGATATGCATGTTCAGCGTATTGCGCGACCAGCCGTGTTCGAGGGCGCGCCGTGCATAGTCGAGGCGGGCCTCGGGGGCTTTGAGCTTGGTCAGCAGCACAAGGTTGTGGCCCCAGGGCAATTGTCCAACAGGCTGTTGGACAATTTCGGCTTCGGTCCAGGCCTCGGCGAAGGCGCGCATGTACATGAGGTTGGCGCGGGAGAAGCCTTTCATGCCGGGAAAGGCGGCACGCAGGTCATGGGACAGGCGGCCGATGACCTTGGCGCCCCAGCCCTGCTCGGCCTGGCGCCGCAGGATGTCGTGGCCGATCCGCCAGTACAGGGCGAGCAGTTCCCGGTTCACCGCCAGCGCGGCGCGCTGTTGGGCGGTGTGGATGCGGGCCTTGATATCCGCAAGCCATTCGGCATAGCCGGCGGGGACTGGGGTCAGGCCAAGCGCTGTATCGGGACTGTCGGTCATGATGGGTTCGTTGTTATGTAGTAGGGATGGCGGCTTTGCCAACAGGTTATAAGCAATGTCCGTGCCAGCTAGTTGGTAACACCGTAGCGCCGCATCCAATTGGTCAAAGTCTGGTAGTTCGGCAACCCCAGCATTTTCGTTGCTTTCGCCTTATTGCCATGGGCCGCGTCGAGCGCCCGCGTGAGGTAGTGCCGGGCCACTTCCTCCAGCATGCCGGGCAGGTCCACGCCCTCTTCCACCGGCCGATGGAGAATGCCGTCATGTTGTCGCTGCGCCGCGCTCAAGTCGAGGATGGCTTCCCCCATCACCGCCTCATCTATCGTGTCTCCCTCGCTCCATACCGCCGCCCGTTGCAGGGTGTTGAGGAGTTCCCGCACATTGCCACTCCAGGCATGTCTCAGCAGAAGGTTCCTTGCGACAGCAGAAACTTTCTTATTTTTATAGCCGGGTTGCTGGCTCGCCTCCTGGTTGATCTTCTTCATCAGCGCGTCGATCAGCAGGGTCAGGTCGCCAGACCGCTCGCGCAGGGGCGGCAGCTTGATGATGGCCACCGCCAGCCGGAAGAACAAGTCCTCTCGGAAGTTGCCGGTTGCGATTTCGTTGGTCAGGGTGCGGTTGGTGGCGGCGATGATGCGCACGTCCACTTTCCTGGGAGTGCTGTCGCCCACGCGCACGACCTCGCCCTCCTGCAAAACGCGCAGCAGCTTGACCTGGATGGCCTTGGGCAGCTCACCGATCTCATCCAGAAAGAGTGTGCCGCCCTGGGCGGACTCGAAATGCCCCTGGCGATCCGCCGTAGCACCTGTGAAGCCGCCCTTCTTGTGGCCGAAGAACTCGGACTCCACCAGCTCGGAGGGGATGGCCCCGCAGTTCACCGCGATGAATGGTTTGGCGGCACGAGGGCTCGCACGGTGAATGGCACGGGCGAGCAGTTCCTTGCCGGTGCCGCTTTCCCCCTCGATGAGCACCGGGATGCCACGAAGCGCCACACGACGCGCCCGACCGATCACCTGCTGCATCTGGGGGCTGCGATGGATGATATCGGCAAATTCAGGGGCTTCATCAGGTAAGCCTTGGGCAAGCCGCTCAAGCCGCTGGTCGGAACGGCGCAGCAGCTCGGGGATGAATTCCGCGGAGATATCGAAGGGCACGTTGGCGGTTCTGACACCGTGCTCTTTGGAGGATTCGATAAGCTCGGCCGGAAAGCGGGTCTTGGCCAGCAGGATCCAGACCGCAGCCATGGCGGGCGTGCCCGGGCTGAGATGGAACACCAGTTCCACATCCTTGCCGTGGCTCTGCTGCAGGTTGAGCAGTTCGGCCACCACGGCGCTGTAGATCGCACCGAAGTCCGTGGGGCCGGGCAGTTTGTGCATACGCAGTTCGACGCCCCCCGAGGTCTTACCCTGCAGCCATTTCACGTAGGCAGACGCAGTGGTTTTGGCGTGATCGCTCAGTAACACCACCTGATCGAATGTGCGCGCCTCAACAGCCTGCCCAATAGGGCCTTGGCCCGCTGCCTCCTCCCCTTCGGCTGCCCTGAGGTCGGTATTCCCAATCCAGCAAACCAGGACGCGCTTGTTCTTCATCACATCATCCCTTCTGATTCCACAAGGATTTTTATAGTCCAAACACGTTCATTCGCCTAGCCAGACAAAAAAAAAATATATCTACATGTTTTTTATAGATTAATTGACATTCAGGGGAGTTGGCACGGCACCTGCAATAGGGGTGGCACCCGATAACGAACAACAGGATGCCAGACATGAACGCCATCACCCAGACCCTCGAATCTCTCCAGATTGCCCAGGCCCAGCACTACGGCAACCTGACCCTGCTGCCGCTGGTGGAAACCGAAGCCATCCCCCAGCCCTACCTGACCCTGGACGAGGCGCTGGAACAGCACCTGGCCCGCGTCACCGAACTGACCGAGAGCGGCGTCGTGCCCGAGCTGCGCTTCGACAACCTGTCGGGCCAGCGCATCCTCCTTCTGGACGGTGAGGAGTTGGTGGGCGCCAAGCAGAATCGTGTCCTCAACATCACGATCCTGGTCGCTGGCCACGCGCAGATCGTCATCCCCGTCTCCTGCGTGGAACGCGGGCGCTGGCATCACCTCTCGCGCGAGTTCCATTCGGCCAAGCGCCACCTATACGCCCGTGCCCGCGCGGCGAAGATGGAGCAGGTGACCTTCTCAATGAGCGCCAACGGTTTGCGACACTCGGACCAGTCCGCCATCTGGGCAGAGATTTCGGCCAAGTCGGCACGGATGGGCAGCCACTCCGCCACCGAAGCCATGGCGGCCATGTACGAGCAGGAATGCTCCAGCCTGGAGGACTATGCAAAGGCCTTCCGCCCCCTGGAGCGCCAGGTCGGGGCGGTGTTCGCCATCAACGGCCGCGTCCTGGGCGCGGAACTGTTCGATTCCGCCACCGTTTTCGGGAAGCTCCTCACCAAGCTGGTGGGTAGCTACGCCATGGATGCCATCGAGGAACCCCAACAGACAACGGAAGCGTTGGCCGAACAGGCGGCGCGGGACTTCCTGTCCCGCATCCAGGCCTCGGCCATGCGGAGCTTCCCGGCGGTCGGGGAAGGCCAGGACCTGCGGCTGCAAGGTCGCGGGATTTCGGGAGGTGCGCTGCTGGCCGACGGCCGGGTGGTGCACCTCTCCGCTTTTTCTGTCGCGGAGTGAGGAGGCGTCATGGGCAGTGACATGACCAAGGCAGGCCTAGAGATTACAGACATCACCAAACGCATCCGCATGCTCGTCAGACGACTGCTCGAACGCGAGGTCCCGGCTCAGGACGTCACCTTTGCCTTGGCCTATATCGCCACAGAGCTGGGTTTGGTACTCGGTAACGATGCAGCAAAGGTTTTCCCGGTGGTGTTGAGTGGGGCAAGCCAGGCGGCTTCGGATTTCCTCGTTGCCCAGCAACATGAAGCCGGCGGCGACGAACTGTTGGAACGTGCCCCGGCCGGGGCTCCGATTCACTAAGCCACAGATTCAGGAGGCAGCCACATGAACCGTCACCGCCTCATCCGCGAGGTGTACTTCGAGATGTACCGTGCCCTGGCCGGTCAGACCTGCCTGCGGGAAATCCTGGAGAGTACGGTCGCCCTAGTGAAGTTATTCACCCAGCCCGAAGACGACAGCCCCGATTCGGCCCACGCAGGGGCGGGGTGCCAACATTTGAGTAACATGGGGATTCCGCTTGTAAATGCACAATATTACGAAGCAACTCAATTATGGATAACACCTACCGTTTGGGTAGGCAAATGCTTTACTGGTGGCGGTGGCCAGTATCGGGAGAAAAAAAATGGCCGTACAGAATAATGAAGCGCTGCGCCTGTGGCTCTGGCTTAGCCAGGCGGAAAAGGTCGTATTGAGATCCATCCGAGAAAGTGACACCCCGTTTCTTGGCTTGCTGGGAGAAACCTTCACACAAGAAATCCGTGAGGCGATGGCCAAGGCAATTGCTGCAAATCCGACTGTGGCCGGCTATATAAACCGACTCGAATCTCACCCTGGGTTATTTGCAGCCAATCTTGCTTGGCATGTCATGCATGGAATGGGCAAGGGAGGTCATTTCTCACTCTATCCACACGTTCAAGAAGCCTTACGGATAAGACAAGAGCCCGGCCAGACCGAACGCGAGCCGCTGTGGCGCGCGTTTCGGCGTAGCTTGCTAACGTTGGGCCTTGAACCCTCACCCCAGACGACTGGACCGCACTTCATGGCTAACGAGTATTTGCGCCAGGCGGGGGTGCCGTTGCCTTTTGTAACGGGTTTGGCAACCAGGATGTTGGCCTTCGCTAAACGCGTGGGTTTGCCGGATGACGACGATCCGGAAGGCATCTCAGCTTGGCAAACAGCACTTGATGGGCGCCTTGATTTGCCATTCAGCCAGACGGCTCGCAAGGCTTTGGCCCTGGACCGGCCAGGCTATTACACGCGGGTGTTCCTGCGTGTACACGCGGCCGGAGGCCAGGCTATTGATGCGAACAACGCGCTCGAAAAGGCGATGGCGCAAGCTTTCACGATCGATGGCGCAGCGTCATTGAAACGCCGTGCCGCGCTACCCCGTGTCATGTTGCATGATGGTTGTTTGGGAGTGTTTTTTCCGGGGGGTGAAGATCAGGAGTGGTCGGTCGATGTCGATGGTGAAGTGCGCTCCTATCGCACTGGTGCAGAGGACCGCTTCATTACCATTAGCCAGGTATTGCCCGCAGAACTGAAAGTGCGCGGGCTGGCCAATGGCCAAAAACTACATGTGACTGTGTGGGAAGACGTCAAACCGAACCGGCTTCTGTTCTTCTCGGAAGCCGGGCGGCTCGTTGGACGCGGGCAATTAGCGCAAACCGATCCGCTGACATTGCCTCCCGGCGGTTATGTGGTCCTGGCCCGCTTCGTACCCGGCGATGTGCAAGCGGACGAGATTTCCGACGAGCCCCGGCTGGTTTCCTTCCCACTTTTGCTCGAACCTGGCGACAAGCATGTCCTAAGCAACGGTCCGGCGCGCCTGGCGATCCATGCGGAGTGCGTCCCATTGATCCGCTGGATGGGCGAGGTACATACAAGCAAGGAGGGGGTGGAATTTCGGCATGGCGAGATGACGTTGGAAGTGATCTTGCCCAAGGACTGGCTGGGCCAGGCGGCCACCTATGAGTTGACCTTGAACCCAGGCGAGCGTGGCGAGTCACGAGTGGTTTCTCTCAAGCTGGATGCGAAAGGCAAAGCAAGTTTCTCTGTCTCTGAACTCGCGGCGCAGGCCGGTTGGAAATCCGGACTCATGCGCCTGGTCGCGGAACTGCGGCGTTCCGGTGAGGCGCGGATTCTCCTGCGCATGGCCACGCTTTTCTGGCTTGGCCTCGACAAGATCAGCCGGGGTCTGCGCTTTCATTGCGCGGCCTGGCCGGATAACCTGAAGCTGGAATTCGGCGAGAACCTGGAGCGCTCGGGCGACGATCTGGTGGTGAAGGAGGTTGCCGCTCGCAGCGTTCGTCTGGTCTTCGCCTTGAGCGAAAAGCGCCAGCAAAGCCTGACCTGGAATGTGCCGGGCCTGTTCGTGGAAGTGGAAACCGTTGCCGAAAGCGGTGCGAGCGTCCGAAGCCGGCGCGCAATGGGCAGCACCGAAACCGTGTCGCTGACTTCCGCCAAACAGATCTTGGTGATTGCCAGCGACCCCGGCACCCTGCGTTTGGGCGATTGGTCACTGCGAGTCGATTTTTCGCGCCATGCCACAAAACTGCTGGGCGCTGCATTTCTAGCCAGCCGCCTGACACCGCTCTCCAACTCGCTGGTCTACGAGAACGAGATCACCGGGACGTCATTGGAGGTGCTCCGGCTGACCCAGCCACACGATGTTAAGAGCTTCGGCGCCAAGGTACAGAGCGGGCAGTTCGTCATTCACCTGCATGTGAACGAAGCGGTGGACGCCGTTGCGGTGCGCGTCAAGGCCCTGCATGCGGATGACAACGATCATTTCACCCTGTCGGCCACCCTTGATGAGTGGACCTGCAGCCGTTTCGGCCGGGCCAAGTTGATGGTTCCGCACACCGATGCTGGTGGGTATGCCGCATACGTTTACCTCGACCTGGATTACTGGCCAGCCGGTGCTTGGCTGTTCGATCTGGACGCCCAAATCAAAGGCGTCTGGGGGCACCTGCAAAACAGCCGTCAGGATGTGTATACCGCAGGCTTGCTTTGGGCAGGTGGTGGACAGGCGCTCACACCCAGGGCATGGCTGGAAGAGGTTGAGGCCCTTGACGACCGCGCAGCCCTTGCGCTCCTGCATCGTTTGCATGCCGCCATACAGCTTTGCTATGCGTTGGAGGCATGGAACGGCATCGCCTGGTTGGCGGACGCTTGGAAGGTACTGGCCAAACGCTGGCGTGGTCGGGAAGCGGAGGCATTGCCATCATTGGCGGACATGGTGGCGATGCGCCCACCGAAAGATTCTTCTCCAAGCTGGCTGCCACAACTCTCCATCGCCGCAACGTTGCCGGGTATGTTCTCTCTGGCTGCCGAGGAATACCGGTGTGTCGATGAGAAGCCACAAGCGCTACCACGAGCAATGCGGGCGATGGCCGAAATGACTTCCCGCTGGCCGACCGTTTTCCCGGACCTGCTGCACTTTTCCGCAGCGGCGGCTTGCGCCAACTTCCCCGCCATTGCGTCGCGCGGAGCCGCGCCACAAGGAGTCAATCCACAACGGTATATTGAAGCCATGCAGTCCGTGCCCTATGAGGAATATCAGTACCCGTTGAGCGATGACGAAATATTGCCGGGGCCGGGCAGTTATCTGGGGCCGTTGCACTACCGCCATGCCTGGCGGGCACTGGAAATGGCTTACGAGCGGACATTGCAGGGTAATGATGTGTGGCGCGGCCAGGGTATCGGCTTGGCCCAACATGCCTGCAAGGTGATGCCGAAGCTGGATGGCTGGGGCATTCCACCTGCCTGGCATGGTCAATCACCCCACATCAATGCTTGGACGGCGAATCCTGATGCGGTCGAAGACGACGCAGTACTCCAACAAAGGGAAAACCTCGACCACATCGCCCACCTGCTGGCCAGTCTGGCACTCGCATGCCGGCGGGAGGCATGTGTGCCCGGCATGCTAAATCGCTACCTCGACCAGCTCGGCCAATCCGGGATTCCACTCGGAGGCCCGCTGGCTTTCCTGATACAGGTCGGCGACGCCTTGTTTGCCTATTACCTATTGCTGTGGGAATTCGTGCTCAAGGCCGACTCAAAGGGAGAAATGCATGAGTGAAACCAACCCCATCGCCCTAGTCGATGAACTGAAAGCGGTGCTGGAGCGCTACATCGCCACCACCTTGCCGATCAGCCGACGCTACCCGAATCTGGCGGAGCGTTTCCGCAACGAACTGGCGGCGCAGGACCTCGTTTCCGGCCCGTATGTGGAAGCCTTGCCGGATTTCGAGAAGGGCAAAACGCTGGCGGAACTGACACTCGCCCTGGGAGGCTTTCTCCATGACGCCCTGGCTGAATTGCCGACCGCAACGCGTCGCCTGCACCTGCACCAGCAACGCGCCCTGGAATTGGCGGCCCGTGACGGCAAGAGCCTGTTGGTGGCGACCGGCACGGGTAGCGGTAAGACCGAGACTTTCCTCTACCCCATCGCCCATGCATTGCTGTCCGACCCGGAACCGGAAAAGCCGGGGGTGCGCGTGCTGTTGATCTACCCGATGAACGCCCTGGCGAACGATCAGCTCTACTACCGCATCGCGCCCCTGTTTGGCCGCTATCTGCAAGCGCACGGCATCACCTTCGGGCGCTATACCGGGCAGATCAAGGCGAACACCCGGCGAGGCGAGGAAGAAAACCGACTATTCAACAATCCGAAATTGATGCGTGCGCTGGGAGACCCGGACAGGATTCCTACCAACTGGCGTCTGACGCGAGAGGAGATGTTGAACGACCCCCCCAAAGTTCTGATTACCAACTACGCGATGCTGGAGCATCTGCTGCTGTTGCCGCGCAACGCTCGCCTGTTCTCGGCCAACGCCTTGCACACCATTGTTCTGGACGAGATTCACACCTACAGCGGCGCGCAGGCGACCGAGGTGGCTTTCCTGCTGCGAAAATTGAAGACCCGGTTGGGAATCGAGAAACACCTACAAGTCTTCGGCACTAGCGCCAGCCTGGCCGAGGGGCAAGACGCGGCGGAAAAGCTCCGGATCGAAGAAGCCCTAAAAGATTTCGCCTGCAAGCTGTTCGCCGAAGAAGTGCATGAAGTGGTGCGAGGCAGGCGGATCGTCCACCAGCGTTTGCAGCAGGCGGTGACTGACGAGTTTTCGCTGACCGGCGCGGACTGGATTCGGCTCGGCCAGGTGCTCGAAGTAGTCGCCCAACTGCATGAACAGGATCGTCTCACCAATACCTGGAATGACTATCTGCCCCTGTATGCGCTGACCCACCCGGCATTGGCAGGCGCCACCGGCCGGCCGCTCGGCCATTTTCTGGAACAGCGTTTCGCCTCGAACCGGGAAATACGCCGGGTGGCCGCCCTGCTCGACCAGGCCGGGGTCAAGGATTTCCGCGAGTTGTCCCGGCAGGTGTTCGATTCGCCGGCGGAAGCCCTGAGCGATACCGAGCGCCATCAGGCGTTGAGCGCGGTGATCCGTATGGGCATGTTGGCGCGCGCCGATGAGGACAGTTTTCCCCTGCTGCCAGGGCGCTATCACATCGCCGTCAATGGCATTGAGGGGATTGCGGTTCGCCCAAGCGGGGAGGGGGAGGGCTGGGAGGACATCAAGGTTGCTCGCCATCATCAGGATCGTCAGCGTGGCTATTTCTACCCGCTCCTGGTCTGCCGGAAATGTGGTCAACCTTATCTGGAGGGCCATGAGGAAGGTGGACGTTTGCATCCGCGGCGGCCGGACCAGACGGAAGCCAAGGCCGAGCGGCGGGTGTTCTGGCTGGGCAAGCCCACCAACCATGTGGATGACGAAGCCGACGAAGCTGACGAAGCGGCGGTCGAGCAATACAAGCGCTTCTGGCTGAACCCGTTAACCGGTGATCTGGCAGCCGGCGACGAGGCCATCGCGCTTCATGCCATCCAGACCGACAAAGACGAAGAAGAGAAGGCTTGGTATGTGAAGAAGTGCCCAGCCTGCGGTGGCCGCGCTTCGGGTGCGGACGCGGAAATCCTCACCCGCATGCATCCGGGCAATGAGGCTCTGGGCAGCGTGGTGACGCAAAGAGTGCTGGAAGCCCTGCCAGGGCGGGAGATCGACCATAGCGACCCGCGTCCAGCGTTGGGGCGTAGCCTGCTGTCGTTCTCCGACAACCGCCAGGATGCGGCCTTTTTCGCCCCCTATTTCGAACGAACGGCGGCCGATCTGGCGCTACGCAGCGCGATCCGCCAGGCATTGAAGGAACGCGAGCAGCCTCTTGATGCCCGGCAATTGGCGGACCAGGTGTTCCAGTCATGGCAACGCGATGGCCGCCAACCGGTGTTGCTGGATGCCAACGGCGACATCCGCAGCGACCGCCAGGATGTGACGAGCTTGTTGCTGGGCGCCATCGGCGCCGAGTTCTGCACGCCGGCCGGCCGGCGCAATTCCCTGGAAGCCTTGGGCGTGGCCTTCGTTACTTACGAAGCAAGGCGTCTCGCCGCCTTGCGGCAAAGGGTGCTGTGTTTCTGGCCCGAGGCACTGCCCAGGGACGAGGCCAGCGTCGATGCCATGATCCACTTCCTGTTGGAGAACATCCGCCGGGAAAAAGCGCTGTCCGGGTTTTATGGCGTCGATCTGCGCGACGCCTTCATCTGGGGCGATTACAACCAACATCGCAGCTTCGACATCGAAGGCGGCGATGAGAAGGTTCCCTTCAAGTGGCTGCCCCCGCAGAACCAGAAGCGGCATAACCGGCGCACTTGGTATCTGGCCGAACAGATCGGGATGACACGCGAGCAGGCGTTTACCTTTTTACGCCAGTTCTGGGAGGCCCTGGTCAGGCCGCCGGTGTCCTTGCTGGTTCGGCACACGCCGGGCTCCGCCCTGGATGGCGAGAGCATCCGCATCGCCAATGGCGATGGCCGTCGCTTGTATGTTTGCAACAGCTGCGGGCTGCGCCAGATGCATGTGCTGAAGGGGAAATGCTCGGCATTTGGTTGTCGCGGCGAGGTCGAGGAGATCGGTGCGGACGAACGGGCGTCGATGCGGCAACGTAACCACTACCTGGCTTCCTATGAGGAAGCGGGTCATGTCACGGTGCGGGCGCGCGAGCACACGGCGTCGCTGTCCACCGATTTGCGCGAGGCTATCGAGAAGGATTTTTCTGAGGGGCGCATCAACGTGCTCTCCTGCACCACCACGATGGAAATGGGCGTGGACCTGGGCGATCTGGAGGCGGTCGTCAACCTCAACGTGCCGCCGGGCATCGCCAACTACCAGCAGCGCACCGGCCGTGCCGGCCGCCGCGCCCAGGCGGCACCGTTCTGTGTCACCTCCGCCCGCAACTCGAATTACGACCAGTCGGTGTTCCGCGAATTCAGCCGCTATCTCGGCTCGCAGCCGGGTACGCCCTTCATACACCTGGACAACCCTGAGTTGTTCTGGCGCCACCAGCAATCGGTGCTTCTTGCGCATTTCTTTCGGCAGAAAATCCTTGAACAGGACATCAACGCACCTTCCCTGAAACATCTCTTTGGCGAGGTGTTCGACCAGGAGCAGTTGCGGGCCTTCACCGACGCGCTTCTGCAGTGGGTCGAAAGCGATGAAGGCAAGGCGGCGGCAGCGGAGGCGGAGGCCTTGCGGCTACGCTTGCCGGCATCGTTGCGGCACATCGGCGCGGTGGGTGAAGAATTGCGGCGGCGTTTCCTGGCCAATCTCAGGGAGTTCGCGGAGGAGGTGAAGGAACGCTGCAACAAGTACACAGAGAAGATGATCGAGTCAGCGACCGCGAGCGATTTCAAGAAGGCGGCCTACTGGCAACGAATGCGGGAGGACTACATGGGCCAGTTCCTGGTGAATCAGCTTTCCGGCCGGGGCTTGATTCCCACCTACAGCTTCCCGGTGCATTCGTTGAGCCTGGAAGTGACTCAGGAGCGCCAGCAGCAAGCCTGGGGGGCTGCGGACGTGGCCCTCACCCGCGATGCCAGCCAGGGCATCAGCGAATACGCGCCGGGCGCGGAAGTGGTTGCCAATGGCCGTATCTGGGCCAGTCGCGGACTGGCCCATTACCCCAAGGCGTTCATGCCGGAACGCTGGTATGTGGCCTGCCCGGAGTGCTTCCACGTAGATATCGCCGATGCCAAGGAAGAGCTTCCGCCCGCTTGTTCCAATTGCGGGTCCATCGAAGGCCGGCGCAAGCGGCTGTTCATTGAGCCTCGCGGCTTCGTCACCAGCTACGCCGAACGCAAGGGGCGCGACCCCGGTGGCAGCCGGCGCCGGGTGAAGGCGGCGGACGAGGCGCGGCTCATCGCCTCGCCGCGTGACGACGCCTTCGCGGAGACCGACCTGCCTTTCCTGCGCACGGCCCTGCTGAACGCGCATGAACGTGAGGCCGATGGCCTGCGCGGCACCATGTTTATCGCCAATCGCGGCGTTTACAGCGAGGGCTATTTCCGCTGCAAGTTGTGCAACTTTTCCGGGCCGATCAAGCCGGCTGGCGATGCCGCTCCTACCAGGGGACGACGACCGGCAAACGCCGGCAATGGGCTGCAACTAGTGCATGACGACCCCATGACCGGGCTGCGGTGCAGGAATGAGCAGTTGTCGCGCCTGGGTCTGGATTTCGTCCACCGCTTCGATACCGATGTCCGCCTGTTCCGCTTTCTGCAATCGTTACCGGCCCCGGCCGCCAGTGAGATCACGCCGCGCCGTTTCCATGAACGGCTGGCTCGCACGATTGCGGAAGCCCTGCGCCTGGCGATGATCGGCCTGATGCAGCTCCAGCCGGGCGAGGTGCGCGCGACCTACCGGCTCTATGGCGGGCTCGGCAATATGCTGGAGGTCGTGCTTTACGATGCCGTGCCGGGCGGTGCCGGCTACTGCGCCCGGATCGGCGAAGCGGGCTTCTCCTTCGATGCGTTGCTGCGCCAAGCCAGGGAGCGACTCGATTGCCCCGCCCATTGCGATTCCGGTTGCCGCTCCTGTCTGTGTGACTACGGCAATCAGCGCCATTGGGACAGCTTCGAGCGGCTGCCGGCTCTGGCCTGGGTGGATTCGCTGCTCAATCCGGCCCTGGCGCCTTCCGGGCCGGGGAGTTATGTGCGCTGGGCCGCCCCCAGCCTCACTGGGTTACACGAACGATTGGCCAATCACCAGCAGATTCATCTTGTCGCGCGCAACCTGGTGGACATCGGCACCGGGCGCTTCGAGGACAGCCTCAATCTGCTCCTGAAGTGGCTGCAAGCCGGCAAGACTCTCCATCTGCATCTGGCCAACAAGCTGGACGAACAGCCCAAGGCGCGGATTCCGCTGGCCGTCTATCGCCATCTGCACCCCTATGTGCAGGATGGCCGTTTGCGCCTGTATCAAATCGACTCGGCGAATGGCTTGGACTGGAACCAGCTTCCCCGCATCTTCACCGGGACGAGTGCTGGCTTGCCCGTGATCCGGCAGCATTTCGCGGTGCAGCCCTTGTTGGAGAACCTGATCGCGGCGCCGGCAGATATTGGGATTGTCGATGACGCGCTCGGAGAGGCCCTGAACACGCTGATCAATTCAGCCATTCCCTATGCAAAAGATGCGTTGAGCGAAGGCGAACGCATGAAGTTATGGGAGTTGCATGCCGGTGTTGCACGCGACTTGAAGGCCATCTTTGCACCGGTGGCCAGTGCGCATGTCAAAAAACTGGTCGTGCGTGACCCGTACTGCGGGGCCAAGCCAAACCGCGGCAAACTCCTTCAGTTCCTCAGCAGCGTGAAGGAAATTGTAGGTAGCGTTGAGCACATGTCGGTGTACTGCAAGGAATACAAAGATAAAGATGGCGACGTTGAGTTTTACCTGGACGTTGAACGTCACGTTGACAACCTCATTACATCCATCGGCATAGAGAACCGTGATGTGGAAGTTGCGCCACTGAAAGGTCGTGGGCGCACTTTTCATGACCGGGAAGTGGACATTACAACCGTTTCGGAAGATGGCTGCGACACAACCCACCGTTACTTCCTAACAGGTGGAATTGACTATCTGATGGATGAGCGGACTGAAACCAGGGTTTTCTATGTGCAGCTATGAATGTGCATTATGACCAGACATTTTTCATGCGCATGTCGGCGCATGGTCAGCCGATGAGGGCGTGCCCTTGCACTTCTCTTACAAGGCTTGCAAATCATGAACCAGACGACTACCTACCCGAGCCCTTTCTATGCGCAATTCGAGGGCGCGACACAATACCGGCTGCGCTTTCCTGTGGACGAGGATGATCTGGGCCCCTACTGGCTGGAGTCGGGCGAACTGATCGCCGGCGCGAGTGGCCAGATTTGGGAGCGCATTGAGGCCGTCGACCTAGGCGCGGGCCGTTACCGGCTGGCGTGCAAGGTAAACGCACCGTTTTCCGGGTTGCGTCTGAACTGGGGCGACGAGTTCCTGACGGAAGTGACAGGCCGCAACCGGTTGCGCCTGCTGCGCGTCGCCACGCCTCTCGCCTACCGGCATTACTCGCTTATCGTGCCGCGCCGCTTTGACAATGAAGAAGCGCTCGCCGTATTGGTTCATCGTTTTGGCGGCGGTTGGGAAGCCATCGCCGGCGGCATGCTGACGTTCTCCGTGCCCGTGGGCGTGGCGGCAGATTTCGCGCGGGCGGCCGAAGCACACTTGCTGGGCAAACTCGAATAGTTCCAGCTCCCTGCCGGCCCGGACCTGATGCATGTGGCGGCCTTGCGGATAGAATCCGCGCATGAAGATCGCTCTAGCCCAGATGAACCCCGTGGTCGGCGACCTGGAAGGCAACTCCGAACGCATCGCCGACCTGGCCCTTCAGGCCGCCGAAGCCGGCGCCGCCCTGCTCGTCACCCCGGAACTCGCCCTGTGCGGCTATCCGCCGGAGGACCTGGCCCTGCGCGACGACTTCTATGACGAGAACGCGCGCATCCTCGCCGCCCTGGCGGACCGGCTGCCCCCGGGGCTGACCGCGGTGGTGGGCCACCCCCTCAAGGAAGGCGAGGAACGCTACAACGCCGCGTCGGTGCTGCGGGACGGCGCGATCATCGCGGTCTATCGCAAGCAGATCCTGCCCAACCATTCGGTGTTCGATGAAGTCCGCACCTTCACGCCCGGCCTCGATCCCTGCGTGTTCGAGTGCGCCGGCGTCCGCTTCGGCATCAGCATCTGCGCCGACATCTGGGAACCCGGCCCCGTCGTCATGGCGCGGGACGCGGGCGCCCAGGCGCTGCTGGCGCTGAACGCATCCCCCTTCCACATGGACAAGCAGGAGGAGCGCGTCGACGCGGCCCGGGCGCGGGTGGCAGAGTGCGGCCTGCCCCTGATCTACGCCAACATGGTGGGGGGCCAGGACGAACTGGTGTTCGACGGCGCCTCCTTCGCCCTGGATGCCGGCGGCGGGCTGGCGGCCCAATTCCCGGCTTTCTCCGAGGGCCTCTACCTCGTCGAACTGGACGCCGGCGTGCCCAGGGGAGCCATGGAGCCCCAGCCTGGCCCGGAAGCCTCGGTGTATCAGGCCCTGGTCCTCGGCGTGCGCGACTATGTCGGCAAGAACGGGTTCCCCGGCGCCATCCTGGGCCTGTCGGGCGGCATCGATTCCGCCCTCACCCTGGCGGTGGCGGTGGATGCGCTGGGGGCGGACAAGGTCACGGCGGTCATGATGCCGTCCGAGTTCACCGCCAGCATCAGCCTGGAGGACGCGGAGAAGCTGGCCGACAACCTGGGCGTGAAATACGACGTGCAGCCCATCAAGTACATGTTCGATACCTTCCTGACCGAGTTGTCCGACGAGTTCGACGACCTGCCCTTCGACCAGACCGAGGAGAACATCCAGGCCCGGGTGCGCGGCGTCCTGCTCATGGCCCTGTCCAACAAGTTCGGGCCCCTGGTGCTCACCACCGGCAACAAGAGCGAGATGGCCAGCGGCTACGCCACCCTCTACGGCGACATGGCGGGCGGCTTCGCCGTCCTCAAGGACGTGGCCAAGACCCTGGTGTGGCGCCTGTCCAGGTACCGCAACTCGGTGTCCCCGGTGATTCCGGAACGCATCATCACCCGCCCGCCCAGCGCCGAACTGCGCGCCAACCAGTGCGACCAGGACAGCCTGCCGCCCTACGAGATCCTCGACGCCATCATGGAACGCTACGTGGAGCGGGACATGGCGCCCCGGGACATCGTGGCGGCCGGCTTCCGCGAGGAGGACGTGCGCCACGTGGTGCGCCTCATCGACCGCTCCGAATACAAGCGCCGGCAATCCCCCCCCGGCATCCGCATCACGCCGCGCGGCTTCGGCCGCGATCGGCGCTACCCCATCACCAACCGCTACAAAGCCCCCTTTTGAGCCAATTCCGGCAAGGAGTCCGCACCATGAAGAAGATCGAAGCCATCATCAAACCCTTCAAGCTGGACGAGGTGCGGGAAGCCCTGTCGACCCTGGGGGTCAGCGGCCTGACCGTCACCGAGGTCAAGGGCTTCGGCCGCCAGAAAGGCCACACCGAGCTGTATCGCGGCGCCGAATACGTGGTGGACTTCCTGCCCAAGGTCAAGATCGAACTGGTGGTGGCCGACGCCATGATCGAAACCGCCCTGGAAGCCATCGTCAAGGCGGCCCGCACCGGCAAGATCGGCGACGGCAAGATCTTCGTCAGCAACGTGGAGCAGGTGGTGCGCATCCGCACCGGCGAGACCGGGGAGTCGGCGGTATAGCCGTCCGACCGTTACCGAAAGTCGCGTCAGCGGTTCACTCCACCAGGATCAGCGCCACCCCGGACACCATCAGGCCGCCCGCCGCCAGATGCTGGCCCAGGCGCCGTTCCCGGAACAGCCAGGCGCCCAGCAGGATGCCGAACAGGATGGAGGTGCGCTTGACGGCGATCATGTAGGCGGTGGCCGTTTGCGCCAGGGCCAGGAAATGGGTCACCACCATGACCGACATCAGGGCCGCCACGCTCCACACCGCCGGGCCGCCGAGCAGGGCCCGGCGGATCATCGCCGGCTCCCGCGCGCCGAAGAACACCAGGGTCAGCCCGCCCAGCAGCGCGAAGTACAGGGCCCCGAAAACCATGGCCTGATCCGGCATGTAGCCGAGCGCCCCCTTGCCCAATACCGCCGTGACGCTGTAGATGGCCGCCACCATGAGCATCAGGCGGGAGCCGCGCCGGTCGACGATGGCGGCGAAGGGCGCCAGCCAGGTGCGGGGGTGCCACCCGGCCCGGTCCAGGTTGAGGCCCCAGGCTCCCGCCACCACCAGCAGGATGCCCAGCAGGCCCTGGCGCGACACCGTCTCGCCCAGCAGCAGCCAACCGGTGACCACGGCGAACACCGGCGTGAAGGCCATGTAGGGCAGGGTCTCGGACAGGGGGCTGTCGCGGATGGCGCGCACGTAAAGCAGCATGGCGAAGATTTCCAGGGGCATGGACGCCGCCAGCCAGCCCCAGAACCGGGGCGGCAGCTCGGGCAGGCCCAGGTATCCCAGCAAGGGCAGCAGCAGCAGGCCGGGCAGGCCGAAACGGATCAGGGTGAGCTCGTCGGCGCCCCGGTCCGCCAGCCATTTCTTGCCGGCGGTATCGGCCAGGGCCAGGCTGAGGGCGCAGATCAGGGCCAGGGGGAACCAGTGCATGGCGCCCCGGCCCGGCTCAGGTTTCGTCCGGCAGCTTCTTGCCGGGATTGAGGATGCCGTTCGGGTCGAACAGGCGCTTCACGTCCCGCATCATGGCCAGGGTGTCGGCATCCAGTTCCCGGTCCACGAAATGCCGCTTCTCGGAACCGATGCCGTGCTCGCCGGACAGGCTGCCGCCCAGGCCCAGCACGGCTTCCACCAGGGCGTCGCGACAGGCGCGGGCGCGGGCCATCTCGTCGGCGTCGTCGCCATGCACCATGAGGTTGACATGCAGGTTGCCGTTGCCGGCGTGGCCGAAGCTGACGATGGGCACCCGGTGGTGGTGGCCCAGGGCGTCTATGGCGTTCACCAGATTGGCCAGGCGGGCCACCGGCACCACCACGTCCTCGTTGATCTTGAGCGGCGCGATGTTCTTGACCGCGAGGGAAAGGGACTTGCGCGCGGTCCACAGGCGCTTGATGTCGGCGGCGGCGAAGCCGCTCTGGATCTCCAGCAGGCCGGCGCCGGTCAGGGCCTGTTCCAGGGCGGCGATCTGGCGCGGCACGTCGTCGTGGTCGCCGTCGGCCTCCACCATGAGCACGGCCCGGGTGCCCTCGGGCAGGCCTTCCGCGCCGCCGTATTCGCGGATGGCCTCGATCGAGCGGCTGTCCATGAACTCCAGGGCGCAGGGCACCACCGGCCGGGCCATGATGCGCACCACGGCGGCGCAGGCGGCGGCGTTGTCGGCGTAGCAGACCCGCAGCGTGGCCACGGTTTCCGGCGCCGGCACCAGCCTCAGGGTGGCCTCGGTGATCAGGGCCAGGGTGCCCTCCGAGCCCACCAGCAGGCGGGACAGGTCGTAGGCGGTGGCGTACTTGCTGGTGCGGCTGCCGACCTTCAGCTCGCGGCCGTCGCCGGCCACGGCGCGCAGGCCCAGCACGTGGTCGCGGGTGGCGCCGTATTTCACGCAGCGGGGGCCGGCGGCGTTGGTGGCCAGGTTGCCGCCGATGCGGCTATAGGCGCCGGAACCCGGGTCCGGGGCGTACATCAGGCCGGCGCTGGCGGCCAGGGCGTCGATGTCGTCGGTGACCACGCCGGTCTCCACCACCATCAGGCGATTGGCCGGATCGAATTCGAGGATGCGGTTCATGCACTCGAAGCTGACCACCACGCCGCCGGGCACCGGCACGGCGCCGCCCAGGTTGCCGGAACCGGCGCCCCGGGCCACCAGGGCGAAGCGATGACGGTTGGCCAGGGCCACCAGGGCCGCCACGTCGTCGTGGCGGGCGGGAAACAGCACCGCCTCGGGCGTGCAGGAACGGGGTGTTTCGTCGCTGGCGTAGAGGGTCCGCGTGGCGTCGTCGAAGAAGGCCCGCTCGGGGCCGAGCAGGGCCAGCAGGTCGGCCTGGGCTTCCCGGGAAAGCATCATTCCGGCGCTCAGCCCAGGGCCGGCTCGACCACTTCCGCCACGGCCGCCAGGGCGTCACTGTCCCGGTAGCGGGCGTGAACCTCCTGCACGGCGGCGTCGTAGACGATGCGGTTGAAGGGCGTGGCGGCCTGTTCGGCCATGGCATGCTTAAGGCCCTGGGTCATGACCTTGTCCAGGGAAACGATGCGCCTGGCGCGGATGACGCCATCCTCGGCATCCACCAGGACCATGCGCAGGCGGGCCCGGTCGCCGGGTTCTTCCCTGGGCAGTTCCCGCTCGGCCTCCGGCACCAGATGCACGTTGAAGGCCACGTCGGACCACTCGCACACGTTCTGGATCTTGTAGAGCAGGAAGGCCGCCGGGCCGTGGGTGAACAGGCCGGACTCCACGGGCTGGGTGCGGAAGCCCTCCACCTCGGCCTGGGTGGGGCCGCGCCAGAACAACACCAGTTCATGGCCTTCGCCGGCGTAGGCGTAGCGGGCGCCCTCGTCATAGCGGTTATAAGCCGGGTCGTAGACCTCGCCCACCAGGCGGCTAGCCATTACTGGTCCTCCTCCGGCAGCAGGGAGGCCAGCATGGCCACCATGTCCGGATCGAAATCGAAGCCCAACTCCTCGCCGGGATTGATGGCCAGGCCCATGTTCTCGCCCATGCGGCGCACGATCCAGGACATCTGGGTAAGCAGGCCGCCGCCGAAGCCGGGGACCTCGGCGACGAAGGCCTTGGCCCGCTCGGGCGAGGAGAAGGTGATGAGCACCCGGTTGCCTTCGTCGTCGTCCAGGACCAGGGGCTCGGCCTTGGTGCTGGTCTGGAAGCCGGCGATCTGGTGCTTGTCATCCTTCACCGGCATGAAGACTTCCAGGTCGATCAGGCGGCGGGCGAAGGTTTCCGGGTCCAGGTCGCCTTGCCGCATTTCCAGCAGCAGGCGTTCGATATCGGTGCGGGGATTGAGGGTATCCATGGGATTTACGTTGCAGTGCGCAAGATCGGGCAGGATACCACCGGCCCCCACCCCCTGAAAGCCAATAGAATCCTTGCCGTCAGCAAGGAGATGAGCATGTTGAGACTCGGCATCGACCTGGGCGGCAGCAAGATCGAGATCGCCGCCTTCGATGACGCCGGCGGGGAAATGCTGCGCCGGCGCGTGCCCACGCCCCGGGGCGACTATCGGGCCACGGTGGAGACGGTGGCGGCCCTGGTGGAAGGCGTCGAAACCCGGTTGCACGACCGGGGCAGCGTGGGCATCGGCATGCCCGGCGCCGAATCCCGCGTCACCGGCCTGATCAAGAACGCCAATTCCACCTGCCTCATCGGCCAGCCCCTGAGGCGGGACCTGGAAACCCTGCTGCGGCGGGAGGTGCGCCTGGCCAACGACGCCAACTGCTTCGCCCTGTCGGAAGCGGTGGACGGCGCGGCGGCCGGGGCGGAGGTGGTGTTCGGGGTGATCATCGGCACCGGCTGTGGCGGCGGCGTGGTGGTGCGCGGCCACGTGCTCGCCGGCGCCAACGCCATCGCCGGCGAATGGGGCCACAACCCCCTGCCCTGGCCCGCCGACCACGAACGCCCCGGCCCCGCCTGCTATTGCGGCCAGCGCGGCTGCCTGGAAACCTGGCTGTCCGGCCCCGGCCTGGCCCGGGACTTCCAGGCCGCCGGCGGCGGCGACCTGTCGGCGCGAGCCATCGCCGCCGGCGCCGAACGCGGCGACGCCGCCTGCCTGGCCGCCCTGGAGCGCTACGAGGACCGCCTGGCCCGGGGCCTGGCCCAGGTGATCAACGTGCTGGACCCGAACGTCATCGTCCTGGGCGGCGGCCTGTCGAATATCGCCCGGCTGTACGCCAACGTGCCGCGCCTGTGGGGCCGTCATGTCTTCTCCGACCACGTGGCCACCCGCCTGGCGCCGCCCCGGCACGGGGACTCAGGCGGTGTGCGCGGCGCGGCCTGGCTGTGGAACGAATGAGCGTCGGCGTGGCGCATGCCCGCCGCGATATCCCCTCCCCCACGAGCGGGGGGGCCGGGAGGGGGAGCCCCCCGCCGGGGAATCAAGCCGCCGGGAGGTTCTCCACCAGGCGCACGGCCAGACGCTGGTCGTTGGCCAGGACCCGCAACAGACGGTCGATGTTGGGATGCCTGCCCGGATTGAGGCGGGCCTCCTCGCCGTGCTCGGCGTAGAGCGCCAGCCCCTCGGCGGCGGCTTCGGTATTGATTTCGCCGTATTTCGAAGCCAGATGCTGGTAGATGCGCACGGAGCCCTGGCTGCCCGGGCGATTCTCGATAACGCCTGCCAATACACCATCAGGTCCGAACAGCTCGACGCGGGCCAGGTGGTCCGCCGGCGGCAGGGCGGCGAGGTTGTCCTGGAAGCCCATCAGATCCGGTAGGCCGCGAAGGTCAGGATTTTCGAGGTCGTTTGCATGGCCTGCTTCACCGCCCCGGGCAACTCGGCGCCGCCGTGGGCGATGGCGGTTTCCGCGTGCTTGATCTCGTCCGCCTTCATTTGTTCGACGATGGCCCGGCTCCTGGCGTCCTGCTCGGGCAGGCTGGACAGGTGGCCGTCCAGGTGGCCCTCCACCTGACGCTCGGTTTCCGCCAGGAAGCCCAGGTTCCACCTGTCCCCCAGGGCGCCGGCCAGGGCGCCGAGGGCGAAGGAACCGGCATACCAGACCGGGTTGAGGAAGCTCTTGTGGCTGCCCAGCTCGCCGAGGCGCTTCTCACACCAGGCCAGGTGCTCGGTCTCCTCGTCGGAGGCCTCCAGCAGGGCCCTGGCCGCTTCCGGGTTGCGGGCGGTGAGGGCCTGGCCCTGGTAGAGGGCCTGGGCGCACACCTCGCCGCTGTGGTTGACGCGCATGAGTCCGGCGGCGTGGCGCTTCTCGGCCTCGCTCATGTCCGCCTCGGGCACGTTCGCGTCGGGATACTCGCGACGGGACTGGGCGGTGGCGAAGACCGTGCGCAGGGCCTTGTCGACCTGAAGGATGAAACCGTCCGGGCTGGGCGGCTTGGTGAAATCGGGGAACATGGCGAATTCCTGGGAAACGACGTGAGCCGATTATAGCGGCCCACCGCCCTGCTCTCCCGTCTCCCGGGACAAAGGAAACGGTCACGACGAGAGACGCGTGGCCGATAATCCGGGCTCTCACCTCCCCCTCCCATCCTCGCCCGCATGAGGCGGAGGCGTTGGCCCCCTCCTCCGTGTGGCGAGGGCCGGTCTTTCAGGCTTCTGGCATGGGGCGGCGGCAACGCCCTCCCCGCATGCGCGGAGGGCCGGGGTGGGGAGATGCCCCCCGCCAACAGCCCTCTCAACAAACCACGCGAACAGCGACCTTTTCCAACCGATCACACGCCCGCCATGACCGCTCCCGACCTCGCCTACGCCGCCGCCGTCCTCACCGTGGCTTATTTCGTGCGCGGCATCTCCGGCTTCGGCTCCGGGCTCATCGCCGTTCCCCTGCTGGCCCTGCGCTTCCCCCTGCCCCAGGTGGTGCCCTTCATGCTGATCGCCGACTTCGCCGCCTCGGCCCTGGTGGGCGGCATCCACTTCAAGCATGTGGACTGGCCGGAAATCCGCCGCCTGCTGCCGGCCACCCTGGTGGGCGTGATCATCGGCACCGGCCTGCTGGTTTCCCTGCCGCCCGCCGTCCTGCTCGGCGTGCTGGGCGGCTTCATCCTGGTCTTCGCCGTGCGCGGCCTGCTGCTGAAACCCGGCCCCTTCACCCCCGCCTCGCCCCGCTGGGCCTACCCCGCCGCCCTCTCCGGAGGCGCGGTAAGCGGCCTGTTCGGCACCGGCGGCCCGCCCTACGTCATCTATCTCAGCCACCGCATCCGGGACAAGTCCGCCCTGCGCGCCACCCTGTCCGGCCTGTTTTTCCTGGAGGGATTGATCCGCATCGCGACCTTCCTGGCGGCGGGACTGCTGTGGGAAGCCCGGACCTGGCTCGACAGCCTGATGGCCGCCCCCATCATCGTCGCCGCGCTTTACGCCGGCAGCCACGTCCACACCCGCCTCAGCGACGCGCGGATGCTCAGGATAGTGAACCTGCTGCTGCTGGGCAGCGCGGCGGCGGTGCTGCTAAAAGCCTGGTGGGATTATTCGTGAAGTCGGTTGGACTGATCGCGGAGGAGTCCAACGTCCAGACACATGGAGTTAAGTCCTACCTGTGCCTGCTCCGATGTCATGCCGCTTTCAGCATGAACTCGACCTTCACAGCATCGTAGGGAAACTCGATGCGTCCATCATCGACGCGATTGAGCAAGCCCGCATTCAGCAAAGCGGTCACATCGCCATGAACCGCCTTGACGTCGCGTTTGACGCGCCGCGCGGCTTCGCGGATCGATACCGGCCCGGCGCCACCGAGCGCCTTGATCAGTTCCCAGCGCTTGTCGGTGAGCACACGCCAGAGCAATTCGGGCGTGGCGAAACCAATCCGGGCTTCGCTTTCCACGACTCCGGCCCGCATGGCCCGCGCGGAATCAGCCAGGGTCTCCGCCAGAGTGCGCACTTCAAGCACGACCGTGTTCATCATTCCACCTCGCTATATCCGCGTTGAAATCAGCCATCAACCGCTCTGGCGTCAAAAATACATAGGCTTCCTCACAAGCTCCGACATGTCGGTGGTCACCCTTGCCCCGCTCGTTGTCGTAACGAAGAACACACTCGCCCGCCACGACATAGGCCAGCCGATATTTGTAACCATGGGCGGCGGGGTTAAGGGGCTGAGTGACGGACCAGACCACCACGTCCACAAAGGCGTCCGGGGCAAGCACCACACGGCGACGTATCAGCGGGACGGCTTTCATGTTGGAGAAGATAACAACATAAGACTTTGTTGTCGAACGGTCCTGCGCAATTTTACGTGGGGCACAGGCTTCAAGATATCCGCGCAAGAAACCGCCCGCATCCAGGACAAATCCGCCCTGCGCGCCACACTGTCTGGCCTGTATTTCCTGGAGGGATTGATCCGCATCGCGACCTTCCTGGCGGCGGGACTGCTGTGGGAAGCCCGGACCTGGCTCGACAGCCTGATGGCCGCCCCCATCATCGTCGCCGCGCTCTATGCCGGCAGCCACGTCCACACCCGCCTCAGCGACGCGCGGATGCTCAGGATGGTGAACCTGCTGCTGTTGGGTAGCGCGGTGGCGGTGCTGGTGAAGGCGGGGTGGGGATGAGTAAGCCTGGATACTTCAGTCTATAAAGATGGAGGAAGTCCAACGCTCTATTCATGGCTGGCAAGGAACAAGGGGTGACTTTGCGTGTTTGATACTGATCCGACAGTCCTGAGTAGACCTACATTACTCAGCTTGATGGCCCTGACGATGATTGTTGGCTGCGGCAGCATGGCCCCACCGCCACCACAAACGCTCGATGGTCACAAACCCCTGGTGATCGCACATCGCGGTGCTTCGGGCTACTTGCCGGAACACACCCTTGAGGCCTATCAGAGAGCAATCGATCTCGGCGCCGATGTGATCGAACCAGACCTGATCTCCACCAAGGACGGCGTGCTGATCGCCAGCCACTACCCCAATCTGGCCATGAACACGGATGTCGCCAGTCGGCCCGAGTTTGCGGGCCGCAAGCGCGAGAACTGGCCGATAGACGGTGAAATACAGAGCGGCTGGTTCGCCCATGACTTCACGCTTGCCGAAATAAAAACCCTCGGCGTCGTCGCCACAAACCCCGATCGTCCACAGCAGTACAACGGCAAGTTCAGGATCGTGACCCTGGAAGAGATCATCGATCTGGTCAAAGCCGAAAGCAAAAGGCTTGGGCGCTCCATTGCCGTTTACCCGGAAACGAAGAACCCCACTTATCATCGCGACCTGGCTCTGCCGCTGGAGGACAAGCTGATCAGCGCCATTCATTCCGCAGGTTGGAACAGTAAAACCGCCCCCGTCTTCGTGCAGAGTTTTGAGCCTGGCAGCCTGAAAGAGATGCGAGCCAAGGGCCTGAAAGTGCGCATGGTGCAACTCATCGACGCCGATGGCTACGACCTCAAGACCGGCCGCCTCACCTACGCGCCCCCTTTCCATCGGCCCTACGATTGGGAAAAATCCGGCGACCAACGCCTCTTTAGCGACATGGTGACGCCTGCCGGGCTTGCCGAAATCAAGACCTATGCCGATGGGATCGGTCCATGGAAACCTTATATCGTTCCAGTGAAAGGCCAACTGGATGCCGCAGGCAACCTGAAAGATCTCAACGGTGACGGGAAAGCCGATTTGCTAGACGCCAGCACCCAGGAACCCACCTCACTGATCGATGATGCGCACAAGCTGGGCCTGTTCGTCCATGCGTTCACTTTCCGGAACGAGAGCCGATACCTGGCGCACAGCTACATGGGAGACCCTCATGCCGAGTATCTGCAGTTCTTCCGGCTGGGGGTGGATGGTGTATTCAGCGAATTTCCCGACACCGCAATCGCTGCCCGCTGATCACGCCACTCCAGGCATGGCCGAAACCCAGCCATTCACGCGCCGAAAATAAACTTTGCTCCCCTGGCCAACCCGCTTGCCGGTACCCCCACACCCCCACCACCATGAAAAAAGCCGCCCGGAGGCGGCTTTTTTCATGGAGCAACGCGAAGGCTCAGGCCTTGGCGGCTTTCTTGTGGAAGTCCAGCTTTTCCTTGATGCGGGCGGACTTGCCGGAGCGCTGACGCAGGTAGTAGAGCTTGGCGCGGCGCACGTCGCCGCGGCGCTTGACTTCCACCGAGGCGAGCAGGGGGGAGTAGGTCTGGAAGGTGCGTTCCACGCCTTCGCCGGCGGAGATCTTGCGCACGGTGAAGGCGGAGTTGAGACCCCGGTTGCGCTTGGCGATGACCACGCCTTCGTAGGCCTGGAGACGCTCGCGGTTGCCTTCCTTGACCTTCACCTGCACCACGACGGTGTCGCCGGGGGCGAAGGCGGGCAGGATCTTGCCGGCCGAAAGGCGGGCGATTTCTTCGTTTTCCAACTGTTCGATCAGGTTCATCTTCGTTTCCTTGCGCGAATATGGGCGGTAGAGGTGGCCCGGATCGGATCCTGGCTGCATGCCGCCGTTTCTATATGGTCCGGATCGCTCCGGACGGCTCACTACACTACAAACTCACTGCACTTCATCCTGCCCGCGAGTTTGCTCCAACTCGTCGAGCGATTCATCCAGCAACTCCAGCTCCAGCGGACTCAAGGCCCGCTGGTCCAGCAAATCCGGCCGCCGCGCCCGGGTGCGGGCCAGCGACTGCCTCAGGCGCCAGCGCGCCACCTCGGCATGGTTGCCGCCGCGCAGCGCCGCCGGCACGGTCATGCCCAGCCAGGTCTCCGGCCGCGTGTAGTGCGGACAGTCCAGCAGGCCGTCGGCGAAGGAATCCTCCCTGGCCGAGTCCGCGTGCCCCAGGGCGCCCGGGATCTGGCGGATCACCGCGTCCAGCAGCACCATGGCCGGCAACTCGCCGCCCGAGAGCACGTAGTCGCCGATGGAGATTTCCTCCAGGCGGTGACGGGCGAACAGGCGCTCGTCAATGCCTTCGTACCTGCCCGCCAGCAGCACCAGGGCGGGTTCAGCCACCAATTCTTCCACCAGGGCCTGGTCCAGCCGCCGCCCCTGGGGCGACAGGTGGATCAGCCGGGGGCTTTCCACCCCTTCCCGGCGCAGGGCGGCTTTCGCCGCCGTCAGCGCCAGGTCCAGCGGCTCCGCCAGCATCACCATGCCGGGGCCGCCGCCGAAGGGCCGGTCATCCACCGTGCGGTAGTTGTCCTGGGTGAAGTCCCGGGGGTCCCAGAAACTCACCCTGCACAACCGCCGGCTGATCGCCCGTCCGCTCACGCCGTGGGCCGTGAGGGCGGAGAACATCTCCGGAAACAACGTGACGACATGGTAGCTGGGCATCGTCGCTGCCCTGGTCGACCCTTGGTTGGCCATGCCCTAGTCGGCCATGTCCCAGTCCAGGCCCCAATCCACCACGATCTTGCCGGCGGCCAGGTCCACGCTCTGGATGTAGGCCTCGACGAAGGGGATCAGCCGGAGCCGCTCGCCCTGCACCTGGAGCACGTCGTGGGCGCCCGTTTCCAGCAAGCCCGTCACGCGGCCGAGGGCCTCGCCCTGGATATTCACCACCTCCAGGCCAATCAACTCGTCCCAGTAATACTCGTCCTCGTCCGCCTCGGGCATCTCCTCCCGCAACACCGCCACGTCCAGGCCCATCAGGGCTTCGGCGGCATCGCGGTCGTTGACGCCTTCCAGGCTGGCCAGCAGGTACTCGTTGTGCACCTTGCCGTCCAGCAGGCGGCAATCCCGCCAGTTTCCATCCTTGCCCACCCGCCAGACCGGGTAGTCCAGCAGGCTGTCCAGATATTCGGTGTAGGTCTGGAGCTTGATCCAGCCCTTCACCGCGTATGGGGCGACGATGCGCCCCATCACCACGTGATCCTCAGGCCGCGGGGGCTGCTGCGCCACGCACGATCCGGGCCACGGTGTCGGAAGTCTGGGCGCCCACGCCCTGCCAGTAGGCCAGGCGACCCTGGTCGATGCGCAGGGCTTCGGCGGCGCCGGAGGCCACCGGGTTGTAGAAGCCGATGCGCTCGATGAAGCGGCCGTCGCGGCGATTGCGGGAATCGGCCACCACGATGTTGAAGAAGGGGCGCTTCTTGGAGCCGCCGCGAGCGAGACGAATGGTCACCATGTCGAATTTGTCCTCTGTGCCTGTGCCGGCCGGTATGGCGCGGCAAATCCGGAAAAGCCGCGCATTTTACAGGAGCCCGGCGACCAATCCAAGTGTTTGTTTTATCGGGGGGAACATCAATCCCGGAAGTTCTGGAACTGGACGGGAAAATCCGTGACAGACTTCTTCACCAGGGCGATGCATTCCTGCAGGATGTCCCGCTTGGCGCCGGAGACCCGCACGCTCTCGCCCTGGATGCTGGCGGTGACCTTGAGCTTGGAATCCTTGATCAGCTTGACGATCTTCTTGGCCTGCTCGGACTCGATGCCGTTCCTGACCTTGACCTCGCGCTTGACCTTGTTGCCGGAGACTTTCTCGCTCTTCTCGGCGATGTCCAGGCAGCGGATGTCGATGCCGCGCTTGACCAGCTTGCCGTTGAGGACCTCCTGCACCTGGTCCAGCTTGAAGTCGTCGTCGGCGAACACGGTCAGCACGAATTCGGCCTGCTCGACGCGGGCATCGGAGCCCTTGAAGTCGAAGCGGTTGGCCACTTCCTTGTTGACCTGGTCCACGGCGTTGCGGATTTCCTGCTTGTCCACTTCGGACACGATATCGAAGGATGGCATGACTTTTTCCGGGGGTTTTTGACGAGGGGCGATTATAGGGCCGGCATCGTTTAGAATCGGGGCCTTAGCCACCGTTTTCCGAGAGAGACCCCATGGCCCGCGTGACCGTCGACGACTGCATCAAGCACATCCCCAACCGCTTCGAGATGACCCTGGCCGCCGCCTACCGGGCGCGCCAGATCTCCACCGGCGCCACGCCCCGGGTGGAGGCCGAGAAGGACAAGCCCGCCGTGCTGGCCCTGCGGGAAATCGCCGAGGGACTGACCGGCCTGGAAGTCCTGAAGAAGGCCCAGGCCTGACGCTCGCGGCACAGGGCGGCACCGTGGAATCTCCCGCCCCCGTTCCACTGCTGCCCGAGGCGGTCGCTTACCTCAAGCCCGTCGACCTGGAGGCCTTCGAGCGCGCCTACCAGTTTTCCGCGCGCGCCCACGAAGGCCAGTTCCGCAAGGGGGGGGCGCCCTACATCACCCATCCGCTGGCCGTGGCCGAGATCCTGGCCGGCTGGCACCTGGACGCGCAAACCCTGATTTCCGCCCTGCTCCACGACGTGGTGGAGGACACGGGCATCACCTCGGAGGACATCGCCCGGGAGTTCGGCAAGTCGGTGGCCCTCCTGGTGGACGGGGTCACCAAGCTGGACAAGATCCGCTTCGAGGACAAGGCCGAGGCCCAGGCCGAGAATTTCCGCAAGATGCTTCTGGCCATGGCGCGGGACGTGCGCGTCATCCTCATCAAGCTGGCGGACCGGCTGCACAACATGCGCACCCTGGACGCCATGCAGCCGGAGAAGATCCATCGCATCGCCCAGGAAACCCTGGAGATCTACGCGCCCATCGCCAATCGGCTGGGCCTCAACAAGGTCTACCAGGAACTGGAGGACATCGCCTTCACCTACCTGCACCCCAACCGCTTCAAGGTCATCGAGAAGGCGGTCAAGTCGGCCCGGGGCAACCGCAAGGAGGTGGTGGACAAGATCAAGGCCGCCATCGAGGGGAAATTGCGGGAATGCAGGATCCAGGCCCAGGTGCGCGGACGGGAAAAGCACCTGTTCAGCATCTACCGCAAGATGCAGGAAAAGCACCTGGCCTTTTCCGAGGTGTTCGACATCTACGGCTTCCGCATCGTGGTGGAGGATCCGCGCGACTGCTACCTGGCCCTGGGCGCCCTGCACGCGCTCTACAAGCCCATTCCCGGCAAGTTCAAGGATTACATCGCCATTCCCAAGCCCAACGGCTACCAGTCCCTGCACACCACCCTGTTCGGCCCCTTCGGCGCCCCCCTGGAAGTGCAGATCCGCACCCAGGAAATGCATCGCATCGCCGAGGCCGGCGTGGCGTCCCACTGGCTCTACAAGACCGGGGAAACCTCCCTGTCCGAGGTGCAGAAGAAGACCCACCACTGGATGCAGAGCCTGCTGGACATCCAGGCCGACAGCCGGGACTCGGCGGAATTCCTGGAACACATCAAGGTGGACCTGTTTCCCGACGAGGTCTACGTGTTCACCCCCAAGGGCCGCATCGTCGCCCTGCCCCGGGGCGCCACGGCGGTGGATTTCGCCTACAACGTGCACTCGGACGTGGGCGACCACTGCGTGGGCACCAAGATCAACGGCGAGTTCATGCCCCTGTCCACGCCCCTCAAGAACGGCGACCGGGTGGAAATCCTCACCTCCGAATCGGCCCGCCCCAATCCGGCCTGGGCCCACTTCGCCATCACCGGCAAGGCCCGCGCCCACATCCGCAGCGCCCTCAAGAAGACCCACCGGCACGAATCCGTCCTTCTCGGCGAGCAACTGCTGGAACAGGCGACCCGGGCCCTCGGAGGCGAACCGGTGGGTGAGGCCCAGTGGGAGCGATTCCAGCGGGAGGGCGGGCGCGACCGGGACGACACCCTGGCGGAAATCGGCCTGGGCAAGAAACTGGCCTTCGTCGTCGCCCGGCAACTGCTGGCCAAGGACAATGATACCGAGGCACGCAAGACCGCCGGCCCCATGCTGATCCGCGGCGCCGAGGGCGTGGCGGTGCGTCTGGGAAAATGCTGCCGGCCCATCCCCGGCGACCCCATCATCGGCCAGATCAAGAAGGAACAGGGCCTGATCATCCACACCCACGACTGCACCCAGGTGCGCAACTACCGGGACGACCCGGAGAAGTGGGTGGACGTGGCCTGGTCCGCCGAACTGGACAAGCTGTTCGAGGTGGGCATCAAGGTCATCGTCGTCAACCAGCGCGGCGTGCTGGCCAAGGTGGCGGCCGCCATCGCCAACGAGGGCTCCGACATCGACAACGTGCACATGCACGACGAAGCCGGGGCCTACACCAGCCTCTACTTCACCGTCAGCGTCCAGAACCGCCTGCACCTTGCCCGGCTGATGCGGGCCCTGCGCGGACTGCCCGAGGTCATCCGCCTCGCCCGCATGAAGGGCCGCGAGGACCGGGGCGTCAACGTCGTGTAGCCGTCGCCCGCCTTCCCCGCGGCGGGCGATCCAGAACGATTGAGTCGCTTCCCTTTCGACTTCCCCCTTGGGAAAAAGCCCCCCTTACGGGGATAAAGGGGATCGAGGCAGATTCAAGCCCGCCGGCAGGGCTGAGCCCTGTAGGAATCCCCCCTAGCCCCCCTTTTCCAAAGGGGGGGAACAGCCTGGGTTCAGTCCAGCCAGGTCCGGATGCGGGCCAGATCCACCAGCCCCGTTTCTCCCTGGCCCGCCGCATCCAGCCGGCGATAAGGCGTGCCGGGCTCGCCCAGGTCGGACAATACGGCCAGCGCCCCGGTGAAATCGTGATCCAGGGTGTAGTCGTTGACCGTGACGACGGTGCGCAGCCCCGCGCCCCGGGAAGCCAGGATGCCGTTCTCCGAGTCCTCGAAGGCCAGGCATTCGGCCGCGCCCAGGCCCAGCCTTTCAAGGGCCCAGACGTAGATGTCCGGCGCGGGTTTCTTGGCTGGCACGATGTCGCCGGCGGCGATCACGGCGAACCAGTCCGGCCCGTCGGTGGCCAGGCTGTAGCGCAGCAGGGCGGTGACGTTGTCCGGGGTGGTGGTGGTGGCCACCGCCAGGGTCAGTCCCGCCGCCCGCGCCTCTTCCAGCAGGCGCTTGACGCCGGAGCGCAGAGGGATGCCGCCTTCCGCCAGCATGCGGGTGTAGTGGCGGGTCTTGGCCTGGTGCAGTTCGGCCACCAGGTCATCGAAATCGGCGGGCCTGGCGTAGTCCGGGCGGAAGCGCTCCACGTAGTACTTCATGCGCTCCTTGCCCCCGGTCACGGCCAGCAACTGGCCGTAGAGAGGCACATCCCAGTCCCAGTCCAGGCCGTATTCCCGGAACGCCGCGTTGAAGGCCGGCCGGTGGCCGTCCCGTTCGGTATCCGCCAGGGTTCCGTCCACATCGAAAATCAGTGCCTTGAGCATGTCTTTTCCTGTTTGAAGCGTGTTTTCAAATGTTTAGGCGCGGTTACAATGCGCCTCCCACCGTTCCAACCGAGTCCGCCATGGACGTCATCACCGATCGCCAGAATCCCGAATTCGACCAGCTGTTCGACGGCACTTTGTACAGCCTGCTGTCCTGGAAGCAGCTCACGGCGTTCTGGGAACGCCTGGACCCCGCCGCCGGCTGGTTCCTCTATGCCGTGGGCGAGCCCCGCCCCGAGGACGCGGCCGACGCGGAGCACGTGGCCGCCTTCGTGCGCGAGATCGACGCCCTGCTGCGCAAGGAACACCACGAGGACTATTGCGGCATCGTTTACGCCGATGACCTGGACAATCCCCGCCTCATCAAGATCTACGACCCCAATCATCTGGGGACGTCCTGCGGTTCCAGCAAGCACCGCATCCTGCCCGGCTGGATCATGTCCCGCATGGCGCCTTCCGACCTGGACCCGCCCGCCTTCGTGCCCCAGAACCGCAAGCGCTGGTGGCAGGGGTTCCTGGACATGATCGGCGCCGGCTGACCAGCAACCCGCAAACCAAGAAAAAAGCGGCCATTCGGCCGCTTTTTTCGTTTTTGTCACGCGGCCTTATTCGGCAGCCGGGGCTTCCGCCGCGGGGGCGGGGGCGGCCGGCGGCTCGATCAGGGCCTTCATGGACAGGCGCATGCGTCCCTTCTCGTCGGTCTCCAGCACTTTCACCTGCACCGCCTGGCCTTCCTTGAGGTGGTCGGTGACGGCATTGACGCGCTGGTGGGCGATCTGGGAGATGTGCAGCAGGCCGTCCTTGCCGGGTAGCACGTTGACGATGGCGCCGAAGTCGAGAATCTTGAGCACGGTGCCGTCGTAGGTCTTGCCCACTTCCACCTCGGCGGTGATGTCCTCGATGCGCTTCTTGGCCAGGGCGCCGGCTTCGGTGCTGGTGCAGGCGATCTTGATGGTGCCGTCCTCGGCGATGTCGATCTGGGTGCCGGTTTCCTCGGTCAGGGCGCGGATGGTGGCGCCACCCTTGCCGATGACGTCGCGGATCTTCTCCGGGTTGATCTTCATGGTGATGATGCGCGGCGCGTACTGGCTCATCTCGTGGGGCGCGGCCTCGGCCTTCTCCATGGCATCCAGGATATGCAGGCGGGCTTCCCGGGCCTGGGTCAGGGCCACCTGCATGATCTCCTTGGTGATGCCGGTGATCTTGATGTCCATCTGCAGGGCGTTGACGCCCTCGCGGGTGCCGGCCACCTTGAAGTCCATGTCGCCCAGGTGGTCCTCGTCGCCCAGGATGTCGGTCAGCACGGCGAAACGGTTGCCGTCCTTGATCAGGCCCATGGCGATGCCGGCCACGTGGCGCTTCATGGGCACGCCGGCGTCCATCAGGGCCAGGCTGCCGCCACACACGGAGGCCATGGAGGAGGAGCCGTTGGATTCGGTGATCTCGGACACCACGCGGATGGCGTAGCCGAATTCTTCCTTGCCCGGCAGGCAGGCCACCAGGGCGCGCTTGGCGAGGCGGCCGTGGCCGATCTCGCGGCGCTTGGGACTGCCCACCCGGCCGGTTTCGCCGGTGGCGAAGGGGGGCATGTTGTAGTGCAGCATGAAGTAGTCGCTGTAGCCGCCAGTCAATGCCTCGATGGTCTGCTCGTCGCGGCTGGTGCCCAGGGTGGCGACCACCAGGGCCTGGGTCTCGCCGCGGGTGAACAGGGCGGAACCGTGGGTGCGGGGCAGCACGCCGGTGCGGATGGAGATGGGCCGCACGGTGCGCGTGTCGCGTCCGTCGATGCGGGGTTCGCCGGCCAGGATGCGGCCGCGCACCACCTTGGCTTCCAGATTGTGGAACAGGTCCTTCACCACGTTGGCGGCGGTGGTATCCATGTCGGCGCTGATCATTTCCGCGAACACCCGGCCGCGGATCTCGTCCACGGCGGTGACGCGGGCCTGCTTCTGCTTGATGGAGTAAGCCTGGTTGAGGCCATCGCCGCAGATCGCGTTCATCTGATCCAGCAGGGCGGTGGGGGTCTCGGGCGCGGTCCAGTCCCAGGCGTCCTTGCCGGCTTCGTCGGCCAGGTCGTTGATGGCGTCGATGGCGGCCTGCATCTGGTCATGGCCGAACACCACGGCGCCCAGCATCACGTCCTCGGGCAATTCCTTGGCCTCGGACTCCACCATCAGCACGGCGGTCTCGGTGCCGGCCACCACCAGGTCCAGCTTGGATTCCTTCAGCTCGGCCTGGGTGGGGTTGAGCACGTACTGGCCGTCCACATAGCCCACGCGGGCGGCGCCCAGGGGGCCGTTGAAGGGCAGGCCGGACAGGGCCAGGGCGGCGGAGGCGCCGATCAGGGCGGGAATGTCGGAATCCACTTCCGGATTGGCGGACATCACGGTGGCGATGACCTGGACTTCGTTGAAGAAGCCATCCGGGAACAGGGGGCGGATGGGCCGGTCGATCAGGCGGGACGTCAGCGTCTCCTTCTCGGTGGGCTTGCCCTCGCGCTTGAAGAAGCCACCCGGGATGCGGCCGGCGGCATAGGTCTTCTCCATGTAGTCGACGGTCAGCGGGAAGAAATCCTGGCCCGGCTTGACTTCGTTCTTGGCCACCACGGTGACCAGCACCACGGTGTCGTCCATGTTGACCACCACCGCGCCGTCGGCCTGACGGGCGATCTCGCCAGTTTCCAGGGTGACTTGATGGCGACCGTACTGAAATGTCTTCTTGACCGGATTCACGCTGTTGCCTTCCAAAGGGTTGTACCGTTAAAGCGGAACGGCGCCCGAGGGGGCGCCGGATTCATGCCTTGCGGCTTATTTGCGCAGGCCCAGGCGCTGGATGAGCTGGGTGTAGCTGTCCGCGTTCTTGTCCTTGAGGTAGTCCAGCAGGCGGCGGCGGCGGCTGACCATCTTGAGCAGGCCGCGACGGGAGTGGTGATCCTTGGCGTTGGCCTTGAAATGGCCGGTGAGATCGTTGATGCGGGCGGTCAGCAGGGCGACCTGGACTTCCGGGGATCCGGTATCGGCGGCGGCGCGCTGGTAATCCTTGAGGATCTGGGCCTTTTGGGCGGTGGTGATAGCCATGACGTTACTCCTATGTAATCGCGTGGCCCGAGGCTATTCAGGACACGTTCGGGAAAGTCCGCGATTCTATGCCGAGGAGGCGCCTCATTCAACCAATATCCCGTCTCAGGCGCATCAATAACGGAATAAACCGCCGGAAGAACGCCGGAAATTCAATGGCTTGCCCTCCGGCCAGCCCCCATCAGGCGTTGGCGACGAGCCGTTTCGGCGCCAGCTTGCCGTCCTCATCCACCTCGGCCACGCCGAGAAAACCCTGGTCGGGGGCATAGATGCGATAGAGCACCCCGACCCGCAGGCGCGGCAACCACACCGCCTGGCCGTGGGAAATCTGCCAGGCGGACTCCACATCCAGGATCAAGTCGGGCAGCGCGGCGATGAGCCCATCGGCCGGCAGCAGCCGAGCGTCACGCTCCGCCTCGGACATGGCTTCCAGCGCCGGCAGCGTCACCGCTTCCGCCAGGGCGAAGCCGCCCACCGCCAGGCGCCGCAGGCCCACCAGATGGGCGCCGCAGCCCAGGGCCTGGCCCAGATCATCGGCCAGGGCGCGGACGTAGAACCCCTTGCCGGAATGGACGCGCAGGGTGCAGGCATCGCCGGAAAAGGCTTCCAGGGTCAGCGCATGCACCACGATCCGGCGCGCCTTGCGTTCGATCTCGATGCCCTGGCGGGCGTATTCGTAGAGGGGGCGGCCCTGGTGCTTGAGGGCGGAATGCATGGGCGGCACCTGTTCGATCTCGCCCCTGAAGGACTCCAGCGCTTGCAGCAGCGCCGCTTCCGCGACCTCCACCGGCCGCGTGGCGATCACCTCGCCGTCGAGATCGCCCGAGGAGGTGCGAACGCCGAGCTTCACCTCGGCCAGGTAGACCTTGTCCGCGTCCAGCAGGAATTGGGAGAACTTGGTGGCCTCCCCCAGGCACAGGGGCAGCAGGCCGGTGGCGAAGGGGTCCAGGGTGCCGGTGTGGCCGGCCTTTTCCGCCCGATACAGGCGCTTGGCCTTTTGCAGGGCGGCGTTGGAAGTCAGGCCGGCGGGCTTGTCCAGCAGCAGGACGCCGTCAACCTTGCGCTTCATCGTCCCGAGAGGATGGGTCCTGGATGGGTTGGTCCTGGAGGTGCTGGCGATCCTCTTCGACGGCCAGATCGATGAGATGGGAGAGATGGGCGCCCCGTTCCACGGATGCGTCGTAATGGAAGGCGAGCTTGGGCACGGTGCGCATGGACACGCGGTGGGCCAGTTCGCTGCGCAGGAAACCGGCGGCGTGGACCAGGCCCTGGAGCGTGGCTTCGTGATCCTTGCCGAACACGGTGAACCAGACCTTGGCGTGCTCCAGGTCGCGGGTCACTTCCACGGCGGTGAACGACACGCCGGCGACGCGGGGATCCTTCATTTCGCGCATGACGATGTCCGCCAGTTCCTGGCGGATCTGCTCTGCGACGCGTTGGGGACGGGGGTTGGTCATGGTGGTGCGTCTGAGATAAGAAGGGGCAAGGTACAAGGGGCAAGGGGCAAGGCACAAGGGGTAAACGAAGCCTGGATTTTCCTTGCCCCTTGTACCTTGAACCTTGCCCCTGTTTTACAGGGTCCTTGCCACCTCGACCACCTCGTAGCATTCGAGCTGGTCGCCTTCCTCGATGTCGTTGAAGTTCTTCAGGTTCAGGCCGCACTCGAAGCCGGCCTTCACTTCCCTCACGTCATCCTTGAAGCGCTTGAGGGACTCCAGCTCGCCGTCGTGGACCACCACGTTGTTGCGCAGCACGCGCACCCGGGCGGAACGCTTGAGCAGGCCGTCGAGCACATAGCAGCCGGCCACCGCGCCCACCTTGGTGATGCGGAACACCTGGCGGATCTCGGCCAGGCCCAGGGCGCTCTCCTTCTTCTCCGGCGAGAGCAGGCCGGACAAGGCGGCTTTCACGTCATCCACGGCTTCGTAGATGATGTTGTAGTAGCGCACGTCGACGCCGGCGGATTCCGCCAGCTTGCGGGCCTGGGCATCGGCGCGCACGTTGAAGCCGATGATGACCGCGCCGGAGGCGATGGCCAGGTTGATGTCGGATTCGGAGATCGCGCCGACGGCGGCGTGGATGATGTTGACCTTGACCTCGGCCGTGGACAGCTTGCCCAGGGCGTGGGACAGGCCCTCGTAGGAGCCCTGCATGTCGGCCTTGAGGATGAGGGGCAGGGATTTGACCTCGCCCTCGCCCATCTGCTCGAACATGTTTTCCAGCTTCGCGGCCTGCTGGCGGGCCAGCTTGACGTCACGGAACTTGCCCTGGCGGAACAGGGCGATTTCCCGCGCCTTGCGCTCGTCCGGCAGCACCAGCACGTCCTCGCCGGCGCCCGGCACGTCGGACAGGCCCTGGATCTCCACGGGGATGGCCGGGCCGGCCTCGTTCACCGGCTTGCCGGTCTCGTCCAGCATGGCGCGCACCTTGCCGAAGGCGGAACCGGCCAGCAGCACGTCGCCGCGCTTCAGGGTGCCGGACTGGACCAGGATGGTGGCCACGGGACCGCGTCCCTTGTCGAGACGGGATTCGATGACCACGCCCTTGGCCGGGCTGTCCACCGGGGCCTTCAGCTCGAGCACCTCGGCCTGCAACAGGATGGCGTCCAGCAGCTTGTCGATGCCGGCGCCGGTCTTGGCGGAGACATCCACGAACTGGGCGTCGCCGCCCCATTCCTCGGGCACGACGCCTTCGTTGGAGACTTCCTGGCGAATCTTTTCCGGACTCGCGCCCGGCTTGTCGATCTTGTTCACCGCCACCACGATGGGCACCTTGCCGGCCTTGGCGTGGTGGATGGCTTCCCGGGTCTGGGGCATGACGCCGTCGTCGGCGGCCACCACCAGGATGACAATGTCGGTGGCCTTGGCGCCCCGCGCCCGCATGGCGGTGAACGCCTCGTGGCCGGGGGTATCCAGGAAGGTGACCATGCCCTTTTCGGTTTCCACGTGGTAGGCGCCGATGTGCTGGGTGATGCCGCCCGCCTCGCCGGCCGCCACGCGGGTGCGGCGGATGTGGTCCAGCAGGGAGGTCTTGCCGTGGTCCACGTGGCCCATGACGGTGACCACCGGGGCGCGCGGCAGCAGCTCGACTTCCCTGTGCTCGATACCGGCGTCCTCCAGATAGGACTCGGGCGTGTCGGTGGCGGCCTGCTTGGCGATGTGGCCCATGTCTTCCACCACGATCATGGCGGTTTCCTGGTCCAGCACCTGGTTGATGGTCACCATGGAACCCATCTTCATGAGGGTCTTGATGACCTCGGCGGCCTTGACCGACATCTTGTGGGCCAGGTCGGCGACGCTGATGGTTTCTGGGATCAGGACCTCGCGCACCACCGGCTCGGCTGGGGTCTGCTGGGCCTGCTCGTGCTCGGATTTGTGGCGGCCCTTCTTGGAGCGCCAGCCGTCGCCGGTATCCACGGCGCCGCGGGTCTTGAGGCCGGGACGCTTGCTGGGTGCCGGCTCTTCCTTGCCCTTCTTGGCCGGGGCCTTGTCCGTCCTGGGTTTCACCGACGGCTTCACGGCGGGCTTGACCTCCGCCGGCTTGGCGGGCTCGGCCGGCTTGGCGGCGGCGGCCTTGGCGGATTCCTCGGCCTGGCGGCGGGCGGCTTCCCGATCCTGCTTGGCCTTCAGCTCGGCTTCCTGGATGGCCCGCAACTTGGCGTTGCGCTTGGCCTCCTGTTCCCGCGCCTTGCGTTCGGAATCGCTGAGGATGGAGGGGATGACGCGGGGGTGCGCGGGCGCCGGCGCGGGTTGTTCCGCGGCGGCGGCTTCCACAACCTCGGGCTCCATCGCCGGGGTCGGCTGGGCTTCCTCGACGACGGGCTCGGCCGGCTCGGACCGCTCCTCCGGCGCGCCCACGACCGCTTCCGCCTCGACGGGGATCTCGGTTGCGGCGATTTCGGGCTCGGGAGCCGTCGCGATGGCCACAAGCTCCTCGTCGTGGGGCGCCTCGCTCGGCGCAACCTCGGCGCCGGGGCCTTCGCGCTTCACGAGGACACGCTTCTTGCGCACCTCCACCTGGACGGTGCGGGTGCGTCCCGCGCTGTCGGCGGTCTTGATCTCGCTGGATTGCTTGCGCGTCAGGGTGATCTTGGTTTTCGGCTCCCGGGCGCCGTGCTTGCCGCGCAGATAATCCAGCAGTCGGCTCTTGTCCTGATCCGACAAATCATCCCTGGTGCCCTTGACGGCCACGCCCGCGGCTTGCAACTGCTTCACCAGCAGCGCCGGGTCAACCTTGAGTTCCGTGGCGAACTGTTCAACGTTCATGCTTTACCCCTGTCAGGCCCCCGCCAGCATCGGCGCGCGCGCGGTCATGATCAGCGCCTTGGCGCGTTCCTCGTCCATGGCGGTGAGTTCCACCAGCTCATCGACGGCCAGGTCGGCAAGATCCTCGGCATTCTGGATTCCCTTGGACGTGAGCAGGGCGGCGGTGTCGTCGTCCATGCCGTCCACGCTCATCAGGTCGGCGGCGGCGCTCTCCACCGCTTCCTCCCGCACGATGGCGTCAGTGAGCAGGGCGTCCCGGGCGCGGGACCTGAGCTCGTTCACGGTATCCTCGTCGAAGGCATCGATCTCGAGCATTTCGGCCAGCGGCACATAAGCCACTTCCTCCAGGCTGGTGAAGCCTTCCTCCACCAGGACCTGGGCCACGTCCTCATCCACGTCCAGCTTGTGCATGAACATCTGGATCAGGCCGGTGGCTTCCTGCTCGTGTTTCTGTTCCGCCTCTTCCACGGACAGGATGTTGATGTCCCAGCCGGTAAGCTCGGCGGCCAGGCGCACGTTCTGGCCATAGCGGCCGATGGCGATTTCCACCTGCTCGGGCTCCACCACCACGTCCATGGCGTGTTTTTCCTCGTCCACCACGATGCTGGTGACTTCCGCCGGCGACAGGGCATTGATGACGAACTGGGCCGGGTCCGGGGACCACAGCACGATGTCGACCCGCTCGCCGTTGAGCTCGTTGGTCACCGCCGTGACGCGGGTGCCGCGCACGCCGATGCAGGTACCCTGGGGATCGACGCGGGGGTCGTTGGATTTGACCGCGATCTTGGCGCGCATGCCCGGATCCCGGGCGGCGGCCTTGATTTCCACGATGCCTTCTTCCACCTCGGGCACTTCCAGGCGGAACAGTTCCATGATGAATTCCGGCGCGGTGCGGGACAGGGTCAACTGGGGGCCGCGTCCGCCCCGCTCGGACCGCACCAGGTAGGCACGCACCCGATCCCCCACCCGCAGGTTCTCCTTGGGAATCATCTGGTCTTTTTCCAGGCGGCCCTCGATGCGACCGGACTCCACCACCGCGCTGCCCCGCTCCATGCGCTTGATGGTGCCGGAGACCAGGGCTTCGTTGCGGGCCAGGAAGTCGTTGAGCACCTGCTCGCGCTCGGCATCGCGGATGCGCTGGAGGATGACCTGCTTGGCGGCCTGGGCGCCGATACGGCCAAAAGCCACCGCTTCCAGCGGCTCCTCGATGAATTCGCCGATCTGGACATCCGGGTTGCGCTCCCGCGCCTGGCTCAAGGTGTACTGGCGGTCCGGCGCCTCGATCTCGGCGTCGTCGGGCAGCACTTCCCAGCAGCGGAACGCCACGTATTCACCGGTCTTGCGATCGATCTCGACGCGCACGTCCGCGTCCTCGGTGAAGCGTTTCTTGGTGGCATGGGCCAGGGCCGCCTCCAGGGCGCCGAACACCACTTCCGGTTCCACATTCTTCTCACGCGCCAAGGCGTCAGCCAGCATCAATACTTCCCGACTCATCGCATCCTCCGGGTATGACCCTCAAGCACCGGCGCCAGACGGGCCGAATCCACCTCCGCGAGGGGAATCGCCACCATCACGCCATCCACATCCAATTGCAGCACGCCGTCCGTCAATCCCCCCAACACCCCGGTGAAACGCTTGCGCCCCTCCAGGGGCGCATGCAGACGGATATTGGCCCGCTCGCCGACGAAGCGGACGAAGTCCGCCTCCTTGACCAGGGGGCGATCCAATCCCGGGGAGGAAACCTCAAGACGGTCGTAATCCACGTTCTCCACCATGAACAGCCGGGTCAGCTGATTGCTGACCTTGACGCAGTCGTCCAGGTTGATGCCCTCGGGCTTGTCGATATAGAGGCGCAACAATCCCCGGCCGACCCTTTCCAGGGCCACCATCTCGTATCCCATGCCCACCAGGGTCGGTTCGATAAGCGTCTGTAAATCCATGATCGAGAAATAAAAAATGGGCGCGAAGCCCATAGAAAACTTTTGGATTATACATCAGTTCAGAGCCATCACCGCTAGAGACTTTGCATAGGCGAGACACTCCCGGTTCGACCGCCATGGGCTCGCCATCGTCCGAATGAAGCGAGGCGAACAGCCGGAGAGCCCGGGTGGCTACTCGCCGCCCACGACCCGCTCCAGGGCAATGGTCTCGTCCACCGCTTCCAGGCGCAGGGTGGCGAGCCAGGCACCGCTGGCCGGAAGCCGGGTCCGGGCCTGGTAGCGGCCGCCGCCCTCCGCGGCCAGCACGAGCGCTTGGCCCGATGCCTGGCCTGGACGGCCGAGCAGCAGCTTGACCGGGATGTTTTCCACACCCTGTCCATCAGGCCTCGTCACGGTGACCCTGACCGTCGCCTCGCGATCCGGGCGCAGGCCATCCAGGCCCTCCACCTCCAGGCGCCAGCCGAGTCTTGCCAGCTTGCTCTCCATGCCCAGGTAGTGGCCGATCCCCTTGGCCGCATCCTCGCCATGGGCCACCACCCCCGCGAATCCGGTATGGATGTTCTTGTCCTTCGCGCCCGGAAGGATCAGGCGCGCCAGGGCGGGCGGCAGGCCTTGCCCGGCGATGTAGACGAAGCCGCCGAAGATCACGGTGATGAGCACGAAGAAAATGATCATGAGCTTGGGCGCCCAGTGCACGTTCAATTCATGGCCGGACTTGTTGCCGTACAACTGGTAAAGCAGCACGGCGACGGTGGGGTAGGCGACGACATGGATGGTCACCACATCCAGCCCGGGCCAGACCGCCGCGGCATAAGCGACGTAGGCGAAGCTTGGCAGGGCGCAGGCCAGCACCGCCGCCCAGAAGTTCGACAGCCTCAGGGCCCGGCCGCCGCCATAGAGCACGACGGTGAGCAGCATGCCGCCGAATATGGTGATGAGGAGGTTCAACGCGGTCTCCGCTCAATGTCGGGTGAAAAAGCGCGCGGGATCGACGACCACGTCGCCCTTGCCCGCGCGGATGACGAATTCGAACTTGTCCACCTGCTCCGCGCGCGTGGGATCCAGCTTGACGCTGGCCTGGACGATGACGCTCTTGCCGTTCTTGATGCGCACCTGCGCGAAGTTGCCCAGGTCCAGGGCGCCGGGAGGCAGACCCCGGGCCTCGATGGCATAGGTTTCCTCGGCGCCGGAGAGGTTGGTGAGGCGGATCTGGTAGCGATTGCGGATGGAGCCATCCGACAGGGTCACGAACAGGGGCTGGCGAATTTGCTGGATGCTGTGCTCGAAGCTGTCGCGATGTCCCATGTCGTAGACCAGGTAGGCGGTCATCAGCACCAGGGAAACCCCATACCCCAGCACCTTCAGGCTCTTCCAGTGCACCTTGACCGGGCCGGGCACGGGCCTGGCCAGGTTGGTTTCCGAGTCATAGCGAACCAGGCCGTGGGACCAGCCCATCTTGTCCATGATGGTATTGCAGGCGTCCACGCACAGCCCGCAGGAAATGCAGGTGGATTGGAGGCCGTCGCGGATGTCGATGCCCACCGGGCAGACCTGGACGCACAAACCGCAATCCACGCAATCGCCATGGCCCAGGGCGGCGCGATCCTCCCGCGTCCGCAGGCCCGAGCGCGCGGCGATGCGGCCCGCCACGCCCTCGCCCCGCTCGCGGTCATAGTGGACGGTGAGGGTTTCCGGATCGTACATGGCGCTCTGGAAGCGACCATAGGGGCAGATGAAGGCGCAGACGTGCTCGCGCAGCACGCCCGCAGCCAGGTAGGTGGAGATGCCGATGACCAGGATCGTGATATAGGCGGCGGCCGGCGCCTGACCCAGAAAAACGGCGGACAAGAGCGTCTGGGCATGGCCGAAATAGAGCACGAAGGTCAAGGCCGTCCAGAACGAAAGCAGCGCCCACGTGATTTTGGTGACGCCCACCTTGACGAGCTTTTCCCGACTGCTCCATGGTTCGCGCGCCAGCCGCAGCCGGTTCGGGCGCTCACCCTGAAACAGATGCTCCAGCCAGATGAACGCGTCGGTCCACAGGGTCTGAAAACAGAAGTAGCCGCAAAATGCCCGCCCCACCAGGGTGGTCATGAAGAACAGGAAGACGGCGGCGATGAACAGCAGCAGGGCCAGCCAGAAAATATCCTGGGGATGGACGGTCAGATCGAAGATCAGGTAGCGCCGTCCCGGGATATCGAACATGACCACCTGGGAGGGCGCATCGTCGCGCCGCCATGGCAGCCATGGCAGGAGAAAATAGACGGCGAACCCCAACCACAGGACGGCCGTCTTGAAACGACGGAACGGCCCCTTCACCGAGCGGGGCACGATGGGGATGCGCTTGAAGTAAAGCTCTTTGCCTGCCTGGCCGTTTTGCACGCTGTTTACCCTGTTTACCAGATGGATGGATACGCAAACCCGCTACGGGAAAGGGCTTGCGTATCGGTTAGGCTCGCCTGGGCGAAAAGAAAAACCCCGGCGAGCCGGGGTTTTTCCGGATGATCGCGCCGAATTACCTGCCTCCGCCCAATTCATGGACATAGATCGTGAGCAAGCGGATCTGTTCCGGATTGAGGCGTCCCTCCCAGGCCGGCATGACGCCCTTGTTCAATCCGCCGGCGATCACCCTGCGCACGGCGGCGATCCTGGCGGCGTCGCTTTCGGCACCCGGCACATCGGCCCATAGCCAGACCTTGTCGGTCAGGTTGGCGGAACCGATATCCCGCCGTCCGCGAGCATCGTCGCCATGGCAGTAGAAGCAGGCGGCGGCGTGGGAATGGAACAGGTCCTTGCCTTTCGCCGTCTTGGCCGGGTCCGCCTTGCCACCGGACAGGGAAACCACATAGTTGGCGAGTTCGTCGATCCGCTCCGGCGCCAGGGCTTCGGAAAAGGGCGGCATGTAACCGCGCCGCCCCTTGGTCAGGGTCTCGTGGATGTTCTCGAAACCGCCGCCGTAGAGCCAGTCATCATCGGTCAGGTTGGGAAACAGGCCGATCTTGCCCTGGCCGCCGGCCTGGTGGCAGGCGGCGCAGTTCTCCGAGAACAGGGCCTTGCCGGCGGACACCACGAAGCTGCTCAGTTCCGGATCCTTGGTCACGTTCTCGTAGGGCAGGCTGGCGATCTTGTCGAAGTAGGGCTTCTGGGCGGCGACGGCTTCCTGGGTTTCCACCAGCAGCTTGGCTCGGGTATTCCAGTGCCAGGATTCCTCCTCGCCCTGGGCATTGACGTAGGTCACCGTGTTGATGCCCGGCAGAAAGCTCTTGCCCACCGGCCAGGAGGGATAGGCCACCCAGTAGACCAGGGCGAACAGAACGGTGACATAGAAGGTGTAGATCCACCATGCCGGCAGGGGATTGTTGAATTCCTGAAGGTCGCCGTCCCACACGTGTCCGGTGGTCCGCACATCGGCGGATTGGGATTGGCTTTGCGCGTTGTCAGCCATTGGACTTGTCCTTCATTTCATCGTCGTCATCAAGAAAGGGAATGTTCTTGTGTTCTTCCAGCTTTTGCCCCCGCTTCCCGTTGCCGTAGACCCAGAGCACGATCAGGCAGAAGGTGATGAAGAAAATCAGCAGGCCCAGGGGCTTGGTGTTTTCCGGGTGGGCGAACCAGTCCATCAGCGGAATTTCACCAGTTCCTCGGGCTTGATCTTGCTGAAGTCCACCATGGTGCCCAGCACCTGCAGGTAGGCCACCAGGGCGTCCATTTCCGAGACGCTGGCGCGGTCGCCGTCGAAGTTGCCTTCCTGGGCCTGGGCCACGAGATTCTTCCGGGCATCGGGGATGTGCAGGGTCCTGGCCACCGCCTCGCCGAACTGCTTGACGTTGCGCTGGTATTCCTCCTCGTTGGCGGAATAGGGCACGCCGGTGACGCGCAACGCCCGCATGCGGTCACCCACGTCGGAGATGTCCAGCTTGGTTTCCTGCAGCCAGGGGTAGTTGGGCATCACCGACTCGGGCACCACGGAGGTGGGCTTGTTCAGGTGCTGCACATGCCATTCGTTGGAATACTTGCCCCCCACCCGGGCCAGGTCCGGGCCGGTGCGTTTGGAGCCCCACTGGAAGGGATGGTCGTATCTGGATTCCGCCGCCAGGGAATAGTGGCCGTAGCGCAGCTGCTCGTCGCGGAAGGGACGGATCATCTGGGAATGGCAGGTGTAGCAGCCTTCCCGCAGGTAGATGTCGCGCCCGCGCTGTTCCAGGGGCGTGTAGGGACGCACGCCGTCCACCTTTTCCATGGTGTCCTTGATGAAGAACAGGGGCGCGATTTCCACCAGGCCGCCGGCGCTCACCGCCAGCATGGTCAGCACCAGCAGGAGGCCGACGTTGGTCTCGATTTTCTCGTGTTTGAAGTTCTTGAACATGGTCTGGTCTCGTCCGAATCAGGCGGCGGCGGCGGCGGGGGCGCCGGTGGCCTCGGCGGCGCGCACGCCCTGGCGGATGGTCATGGTGACGTTGTAAGCCATCAACAGCATGCCGGTCAGAAAGAACATGCCGCCGATGGCCCGCATGGCATAGAAGGGATGCATGGCGGCGACGGACTCGACGAAGGAATACTGGAGGTTGCCGAAGTCGTCGAAGGCGCGCCACATCAGGCCCTGGGAGATGCCGGAGATCCACATGGCGGTGATGTAGAGCAACACGCCGATGGTGGCCAGCCAGAAGTGGGCGTTGATCAGGCGCACGCTGTACATCTGGGTGTTCCACAGCCTGGGAATCATGTGATACAGGGAGCCGAAGGCGATCATCGCCACCCAGCCCAGGGCGCCCGAGTGCACGTGGCCCACGGTCCAGTCGGTGTAGTGGGACAGGGCGTTGACGTCCTTGAGGGACATCAGCGGGCCCTCGAAGGTGGACATGCCGTAGAACGACAGGGCCACGATCATGAAGCGCATGATGGGATCGGTGCGCAACTTATCCCAGGCGCCGGACAGGGTCATGATGCCGTTGATCATGCCGCCCCAGGACGGCAGCAGCAGCATGATGGAGAAGGTGGCGCCCAGGGTGGAGGCCCAGTCCGGCAGCGCGGTCCAGTGCAGGTGGTGAGTGCCCACCCACATGTACATGAAGGACAGCGCCCAGAAGTGGACGATGGACAGGCGATAGGAATACACCGGCCGGCCGGCGTGCTTGGGCACGAAGTAATACATCATGCCGAGGAAGGCCGAGGTCAGGAAGAAGCCCACCGCGTTGTGGCCGTACCACCACTGGGTCATGGCGTCCTGGGCGCCCGAGAACAGGCTGTAGGATTTCAGGCTGAACAGGTCCACCGGCACGGCCAGGTTGTTGAAGACGTGCAGCAGGGCGGTGACCAGGATGAAGGACAGGTAGAACCAGTTGGCCACGTAGATGTGGGGCTGCTTGCGTTGCATCAGGGTGCCGATGAAAACTGCCATGTAGGCCAGCCAGACGAACAGGATGAGCAGGTCGATGGGCCATTCCATCTCGGCGTATTCGCGGCCCTGGGTGTAGCCGGTGACATAGGACAGGGCCGCCAGCACGATAACCGCCTGCCAGCCCCAGAAGGTGAAGGTGGCCAGGCCGGGGGCGAACAGGCGCGTCTGGCAGGTGCGCTGCACCACGTAGTAGGAAGTGGCGAACAGGGCGGAGCCGCCGAAGCCGAAGATGACGGCGCCGGTATGGACCGGGCGGAAGCGACCGAAGGAGAGATACGGGCTGTCGAAATTCAGGAAGGGCCAGGCCAGTTCCGAGGCGATGTACACGCCCGCGAACATGCCCACCACGGCCCAGACGATGGCCATGACCGAGAATTTCTTGATGATGTCGTAATCGTACTGCCCGGCCGCAGCCACGCTGGTTGCAGACATAACGCCTCCTAGGATTGCCGCTCCTCCGGGACACCCCGGAACGTCGTATCAGTGCCGCGCCCGGCCGTGAATCGCCATGGGCCGCGAAAAAGACGCAGAAGTATAGTTTGTCTAGAACCTGGACAGCAAGTTGACCCCGGTCATGATGGGGTCGTGGCCAGGGCGCGCAGATCGTGGGCGATATCGGCGGGCGAGTGCGCGTAAGGCAGGTAAAGCCGGAGTTTTCCGGACGCGTCCAGGACGTAGCTGCCCGCCGAGTGATCGACCAGATATCCGCTTGCTCCCGGAGTCACGTGCTTCCGGTAAACCACCTTGAACTCGCTGGCCACCGACGCCACCCGCTCCGGTGTGCCATGAAGCCCCAGGAACGCGGGATGGAAATAGGGCACGTAGGCCTTCAAGGTCTCCGGCGTATCCCGCTCGGGATCCACCGTGACGAACAGCACCTGCACCTTGCCTTCCAGTTCGGGACCCGCGAGCTTCAGCGCCTGGGCCATGTCGTGCAGCGTGGTGGGACACACATCCGGGCAATGGGTATAGCCGAAGAACAGCACCAGCAGCTTGCCCCGGAAGGTCTCCAGGGTGACGTCGCGCCCGTTGTGATCGGTCAGGGCGAGGCGCTTGCCGAAATCGGCGCCGGTGATATCCGAACCCTTGTACTCCGGGGGGGAACCGCCGCCGCACGCCCCCAGCCACAACAGCAGGAACAGCGTCCGGAAACCGGGACGCATGGCGTGTCAGGCCGGGAATGCCGCCGCGGGCAGGTCGGCCAGGCGGTACTTCCCGGTCATCACCGCCTTCGCCAGCTCCTCCAGGTTCATCTCGTTGAGCAGGGCCAGGATCTTCTTTTTCACGGGAATCCACTTGAAGTGCATGGGGCAGGCGGTGGCATCCGAGCATTCCTTGAGGCCGAGAATGCAGTTCTTGGTGAAATCCGGCCCCTCGGTGAGGAGCAATATCTGCATCAGGCTGGTGCGATGCATGCCCTCGCGCAGGCAGAACCCCCCCAGGCGCCCCCGGAACGAATCCAGCAAGCCGTGCTTGCACAGGTTCTGAAGAATCTTGGCCAGGTAGGCGGCCGGCACATTCAGCCGATCCGCGATATCCCGGTTCAGCACCGGCTCGCCCATGGGCTGGGTCGCGATATAGATCAAGGCCTGAACGGCATACTGGCTGGTGCGCGACAAGACCATAACGGACTCCAAAGACATTTTTATCCGGAATTATTAAAGCCAAAGCCGATCCCGCGCAAAGGCTTTTTGAATCAGACCGGCAAGAACAGGAAGTGATCGGCCAGCAAAACCGCGAACAACAGGCCCAGATACAGGATGGACCAGGCGAATGTCCGACGCGCCAGGGCATCGGAATAGCGCCGGAACAGGCGCCAGGCCAGGGCCAGGTAATACCCGTCCAGGATCAGGGCGGCGGCCAGATAGATCCAGCCCGCCATGCCCGCGGCCACCGGCAGCAGGCTCACTCCCGCCAGGATGCAGGTATGGAGCAGGATGGATTGGCGGGTATAGAACTCGCCGTGGGTGACGGGCAGCATGGGCAGCCCGGCCCGGGCGTACTCATCGCGCCGGTACAGGGCCAGGGCCCAGAAATGGGGAGGCGTCCAGGCGTAGATGATGAGGAACAGCAGCAGGGCCTCGTGATCCACGGCGCCGGTCATGGCCACCCAGCCCAACACCGGCGGCATGGCGCCGGAAGCGCCGCCGATGACGATGTTCTGGGGCGTGGCCGGTTTCAGCCAGCGGGTGTAGACCACCGTGTAGCCGAAGAAGGTCAACGCGGTCAGGACCATGGTCAGGGGATTCACCAGCCAGTGGAGCAAGCCCAGCCCCAGCCCCCCCAGGCCGGCGGCGAACAGGGCGGTTTCCCCCGGACTCACCCTGCCCCGGGGCAGGGGGCGCGCTCGGGTGCGGGCCATGCGTCCGTCGATATGCCGCTCGGCCAGGCAGTTGCAGGCCGCCGCTCCGGCGGCGGCCAGGGCGATGCCCAGGCTGGCCGCCAGGAACCGGACCGGATCGGGCGGCCCCGGCGGTGCCAGCAGCATGCCAATCATGGCGGTGAACACGATCATGGCCACCACCCGGGGCTTGGTCAGGGCCAGGAAGGCGTCGAAGCGCCCATCGGCGCGATTCAGGGCATGGCTGCTCATGATGGGCTCCTTGCTCTCGAATCGTCCGCCGGGAAGCATCCGGAACGATCTGGCTCCCTGGTGGACGGCGCGCGCGTTTCCTCAACCGGGGACTCAAGCAGACGGACATTCACCCAGACCAGGCTCAGCAGCAGGATTGCGGCGCCGGCGCTGTGAGCCACCGCCACGGGCAGGGCCAGGCCCAGCAGCACGTTGCCCAGCCCGAGCGCGAACTGGCCGGCCACCACCGCCGCCAGCCAGAGCGCGACCGTCCTCAGTCCCGGCGCGGCGGCCAGGCGGACCACCAGATACGTCACGCCCGCGAGGGCCAGCAGGGCGCCCAGGCGGTGGGTCAGATGGATGGCGGTCAACGCCTCGGCGGGCAGCGCTCCCAGGGCATGGCCCGGTTCGAAGGCGGTGGCGAAATCCGCCTCGGGCCACCAGGCACCCTGGCAGGTGGGCAGGTCGGCGCAGGCCAGGGCCGCGTGATTGGCGCTGACCCAGCCGCCCAGGGCAATCTGGAATACCACCATGGCCAGCGCCATGCGGGCCGGGCACCGGGGCGGCGCGCACGCCCCGGGGCCATGCCCACCCTCCCGCGCGGCCAGCCACCCCAGCAGGGACAGGGTGGCCATGCCTCCCAGCAAGTGGGCGGTCACCACCAGGGGTTTGAGCTGGTGGGTCACCGTCCACATGCCAAGCAGGGCCTGGAAGATCACCAGGGCCAGCAGGACGACGGGCAGCACACGCCGGGCCGGGGGCGAACGGCGCCAGGCCAGTCCGGCGATGGCCAGGACCGCCAGGCCCAGGCCGCCGGCCAGGTATCGGTGCAGCATTTCCTTCCAGGCCTTGGCGTGGGATACCGGCCCCGCCGGATCGGCGGCCAGGGCGGCCTCGATCGGATCGCGGGCGTGCCAGGGCGTGGCCTGGCCGTAGCAGCCGGGCCAGTCGGGACAGCCCAGGCCGGCGTCGGACAGACGCACATAGGCCCCAAGCACCACCACGGCGAAGGCCAGGACGGTGGTGGAGAACAGCAGGGCCCGTGGCAGCATCAGCCGATCCCCGAGGCTTTCAGCAGGCGACCCAGGTCCCGGATCATGCCCTTGCCCTCCGGCCTGGCGGGAAAGCGCAGCATGACCCGGCCCAGGGGGTCCACCACGTAGGTCCGCGCCGAGCCATCCGCCGACAGGCCCTCCAGCCCGGACTCGGGCGACAGCAGCCGGCGCAATCCCGGCTCTTCCACGGCTGCGCCCCCCGGGGGCTGGAGCAAGGCCCGCGCCACCCTGCCCCGCTCCCGCCCCTGGGCCAGGCGGACCTGGCGGGTCAGGTAGAGCTGATGCCGGCAGGCCGCGTCGCAGTCCCGCGCCGCCACCGTCAGCAATACCCAGCGGCCCCGGGGCAGGTCCAGACCGGGGGCGAAGGGCGCCAGCAATTCCCCGTGGACGGGCAGCCCCGCGGGCCGCCAATGGTCCCGCGCCAGCCAGGCCGCCAGGACCGGGGCCGCGAACAGCCCCATCAACAGGAGCAGCTTGATTCGGTCAGCGCGCGCCATGGAAACGCCGCCACAGGCCGAAATAGCCGTAAAGAACCAGGATCAGCCCGGTCAGGGAAAACCACTGAACCGCATAACCGATGTGGCGATCGACACCCAGGCCCGGCATGGGCCAGTCCCGAACCAGGCCATCGGCGGCCGGGGAAGTCTGCAACAGCAGCCGGTCGGGCAGGTCGCGCCGGTAGGCATGCCGGAATCGATCCAGATCCAGGTTCTGCCACACCGGCCCATCCTCGCCGGCGGCCAACTCCACATAGCGGCCCCGGGCGGCCAGGATCCTGCCCTCCAGGACCACCCGGCCCGCCGGTGGCGCGGCCAGGGGAACCCGCGCGCGATCCGGCGCCACGGGCAGCCAGCCCCGGTTCACCAGCACCACCCCGCCGGCATGGACCAGGGGCGTGATCACGTGATAGCCGGCCCGGCCCCGATGCACCCGGTTGTCGATGAAGATCTGGTGGGCGGCGTCGAATTCCCCTTCCACTCCGACCCGCGTGTAGGGCTCGAAGGCCTCGGGCAGCCTGGCCAGGGGCACGGGCGGAATCCGGGCGGTGACGTCGAAGGCGGCCTGGCGCGCGCGTTTTTCCTCCGCCCGCTGCAACTGCCACTGGCCGAGCCAGAAGGTCAGCACCGCGAAGACCAGGGCCGCCAGGACCGGCAGCCAGGCCGGGCGCCGGTGTTTCCGCCCGGCGGCGGCCGGATCTACACTGGCATCCATTGTCGGAGAAGCATCCATGCGCATCCTGATCTATCTGGTCCTGGTCCTGATCCTGCTCAGCCTGGGCAGCGCGCTGGTGTACCTGGTGCGCGACCGGGGCGAAGGCGAGCGGGCGATCCGCGCCCTCACCTGGCGCATCGGGCTTTCCCTGGGGCTGTTCATCCTGCTCATGGCGGGCCATTACCTCGGCGTGATTGCCCCGGCCGTTTCATAGCCAGTACACGAAGAAGAACAGCAACAGCCACACCACATCCACGAAGTGCCAGTACCAGGACACCGCCTCGAAGGCGAAATGCCGCTCAGGCCGAAAGTGCCCGGCCAGGCCGCGTCCCAGGATCACCATGAGCATGAGGCTGCCGATGGTCACGTGGAGCCCGTGAAAGCCCGTCAGCATGAAGAAGGTGGCGCCGTAGATGCCGGCCCCCAGGGTCAGCCCCAGGTCCCGGTAGGCATGCAGGTATTCGTAGGACTGGAAGCCCAGGAAGGCCAGACCCAGGGCCACGGTGAGGGCCAGCCCCAGGTTGAGCTGGCCGCGCCGGCCCCGCTTCAGGCCCCAGTGGGCCCAGGTCACGGAGACGCCGGAACTCAGCAGCAACAGGGTGTTCAGGGCGGGAATGCCCCAGGGGGCCATGGGCGTGAAGGCCGCCTCCAGGCCCGGTCCGGCGGTGGGCCAACCCCCCGTGTAGCCGGGCCAGAGCAGCCTCGCCTCCTCGCCGCCGGCCAGATCCGGCACGGCGATGGCCCGGCCGTAGAACAGGGCGCCGAAGAAAGCGGCGAAGAACATCACCTCGGAGAAGATGAACCAGCCCATGCCCCAGCGGAAGGAGAGATCCACCTGCCGGTTGTGGTAACCGCTCTGGCTCTCGTGGATCACCCGCCCGAACCAGCCGAACAGCATGACCGCCAGGGCGCCGCCCCCCGCAGTCAGCAGCCAGCCGCCGCCAGTCACGCCATGGATCAGCAGGGTCGCCCCCAGGGCACCGCACAGCATGGCCAGGGAACCGACGATGGGCCAGTTGGAGGGTTCGGGCAGGTAGTAACCTCCGGTGTGGGTGCTCATGACCTTGCCTCCTTCACGACATCACCAGTTGGACCAGGCCCAGCAAGGCGAGGACCAGCAGCCCCATTCCCAGCAGCCCGGCCAGGATGACCCGCATGGGCCGCGGATGGTCCGCGTCCCGATCCAGATCGCTTCCCTTGCGTATGCCCAGGAAGCTCCAGAACACGGCGCGCCAGGCGCTCATGTGCGATCTCCCCCGCCCTGCTCGAAGAAGGTGTAGGACAGCGTCACCACGCCGAGATCCCGGGGAACATTCTTGTCCAGCACGAACAGCACCGGCAGGCGGATCTTCTCGTGGGGGGCCAGGCGCTGTTCGCGGAAGCAGAAGCAGTCGATCTTGCGGAAATGGGCGGCGGCGGCGGCCGGCCCGTAGCTGGGCACCGCGCGCCCCACCAGGGGCCGGCCGGTCAGGTTCTCCAACTCGTATTCCACCCGCACCAACTGGCCGGGATGCGCGTCCACCGGCCTGGACGGCGCGCCGAAGCGCCACACGGCGCCATCCTGCACGTTCGCCACCAGTTCGATGCGCACCCGCCGGCTGAAATCCACCTGGGTGTTGTTGGCCAGGGCCTGGGCCGCATCCCGGTTGAGGCCGGTGAGGTCGCAGAACACGTCGTAGGCCGGGATCAGGGCGAAGCCGAAGCCGAACATGGCCGCCGCCAGCAGGCCGAAGCGGCGCAGGCTCGAGGCGTTGGTCCGGGCCAGTTCGGCGCGGGTCACGCCAGGTACCCCAGGAGGGTCGCCGCGAACAGGCCGGCCGCGATGGCGGCCAGGCCCAGGGCGGCGCGCAGGTTGCGCGAGTTCAGGTCTGACGGGTTCATTTCACCTCCGGCGGTTGGACGAAGGTGTGGTACGGAGCCGGCGACGCCACCGTCCATTCCAGGCCCTCGGCGCCCTCCCAGGCGCGGGCCGGGGCCTTCTCGCCGCCCCGGATGCACTTCAGGATGACGATGAGCAGCAGGATCTGGCTGGCGCCGAAGACGAAGCCGCCGATGGAGGCGATGCGGTTGAAGTCGGCGAATTGCAGGGCGTAGTCGGGAATGCGCCGGGGCATGCCGGCCAGCCCAAGGAAATGCATGGGGAAGAACAGCAGGTTCACGGAAATGGCGGACAGCCAGAAATGCCAGCGGCCCCAGGTCTCGTCCACCCTGTGGCCGGTCCATTTCGGCAGCCAGTAATAGATGCCGGCGAAGATGGAGAACAGGGCGCCGGTCACCAGCACGTAATGGAAATGGGCCACCACGTAATAGGTATCGTGCAGCTGGATATCCACCGGCGCCATGGCCAGCACCAGGCCGGAGAAGCCGCCGATGGTGAACAGGCAGACGAAGGCGATGGCGAACAGCATGGCCGTCTCGAAGCTGATGGAGCCCTGCCACATCGTCGCCACCCAGTTGAACACCTTCACCCCCGTGGGCACGGCGATGAGCAGGGTGGCGTACATGAAGAACAGCTGGGCCGCCGCCGGCATGCCCACGGTGAACATGTGGTGGGCCCAGACCATGAAGGACAGGATGGCGATGGAAGCCGTGGCGTAGACCATGGACGCGTAGCCGAACAGGGGCTTGCGCGAGAAGGTGGGAATCACCGTGGAAATGATGCCGAAGGCCGGCAGGATCAGGATGTACACCTCCGGGTGGCCGAAGAACCAGAAGATGTGCTGGAACATGACCGGGTCGCCGCCGCCGGCCGCGCTGAAGAAGTGGGTACCGAAATTGCGGTCGGTGAGCAGCATGGTCACCGCCCCGGCCAGCACCGGCATCACCGCGATCAGCAGGTAGGCGGTGATCAGCCAGGTCCACACGAACAGGGGCATCCTCATCAGGGTCATGCCCGGCGCCCGCATGTTGAGGATGGTGGTGGCGATGTTGATGGCCCCCATGATGGAACTGGCGCCCATGATGTGGATGGCGAAGATGGTCAGGTCGTAGCTGATGCCGCCCTGCAGGAACAGGGGCGGATACATGGTCCAGCCCCCCGCCACGCCGCCCCCGGGCAGCAGCATGGAACCCACCAGCAAGCCGCCGGCAACCGGCAGCAGCCAGAAGCTCCAGTTGTTCATGCGCGGGAAGGCCATGTCCGGCGCGCCGATCATCAAGGGCACCTGCCAGTTCGCGAAGCCGGTGAAGGCCGGCATGATGACGCCGAAGATCATGATCAGCCCGTGCAGGGTGGTGAGCTGGTTGAACAGTTCCGGCTGCACGATCTGCAGGCCGGGCTGGAACAGTTCGGCCCGGATCAGCATGGCCATGAGGCCGCCGATCAGGAACATGGTGGCGGCGAACCACAGGTAGAGGGTGCCGATGTCCTTGTGGTTGGTGGTGGTCAGCCAGCGCATCGGGCCGGCGGGGGGGCCGTGGCGGACAGAGGCGGCGGGGGTGGCGTGGGCGTCCATGTGATCCTCCTGTCCCGCTAATCGCGCCGGGCTTTCACGTGCGCCGGTTGCACCGCGTCGGCGGCGTTGCCCCAGGCGGCGCGTTCGTAGGTCAAAACGGCGGCCAGGTCGGCGTCGTTCAACTGGTCCTTGTAGGCCGCCATGGCGGTTCCGTCCTTGCCGCGCAAGACCAGGTCGATGTGGGCCGCCGCCGGCCCGGTGGCCACCTTTGAGCCGGCCAGGCCGGGGAACACGCCGGGCAGTCCCTTGCCGTCGGCCTGGTGGCAGGCGGCGCAGTTGGCGGCATAGATCTTCTCGCCCCGGGCCTTGAGTTCATCCACGCCGAAGACCTTGTCGGCATCGGCGGCGGCCAGGGCCAGCCTGGCCTTCCTGCCCGCCAGCCAGGCCTGGTAGTCGGCCTCGCTCTTCACTTCCACCACGATGGGCATGAAGCCGTGGTCCTTGCCGCACAGCTCGGCGCACTGGCCCCGGTAGGTTCCGATCTCGTCGGCGCGGAACCATGTATCGCGGATGAAGCCGGGAATGGCGTCCTGCTTCACGCCCAGTTCCTGCACCCACCAGGCGTGGATCACGTCGTTGGAGGTCAACAGGACACGTACCTTCTTGCCCACCGGCACCACCAGGGGCTCGTCCACCTCCAGCAGGTAATTCTTCCCCTTCGCCGCCTTGTTCTCGATCTGCTCCCGGGGCGTGGCCAGCACGCTCATGAACTTCACCCCGTCCTGCAGATAGTCGTACTCCCACTTCCACTGGTAGCCGGTGACCTTGACGGTGAGATCGGGGTTGGCCGTGTCCTTCTGGTCCAGCACCGCCTTGGTCGCCGGCCAGGCCATGCCGATCAGGATCAGGAAGGGAATCACCGTCCAGATCACCTCGACGCTGGTGTTCTCGTGGAAATGGCGGGCGGCGTGGCCGGCGGCCTTCCGATGCCTGAACAGGGCGTAGAACATGGCCCCGAACACCACCACGAAGATGGCCAGGCAAACCAGCAGGATCAGGGTGTGGATGTCGTAGATGCGCGCCGCCATCTCCGATTTCGGCGCGGGCAGATTCAACCGCCAGTCGGCCCTGACAAGCGGGGCGGATAGCGACAGCCATGCAGCAATGAACGCACCGATAGCCCGTGGTCGCGGCACCTTCGCACTCCTCTCCAAAGGCGCGGCATTGGCCCGGGAATTATGGGGGGGCTCGGCCGCGCACTCTTCAAGCTAGTCCGGTGCGGAGCAACAGGCAAGCGCGGATCACTTAACTAAGCAATTGATTTATATATGAGTTTATTCGCTATTACTGATATACTTGAGTATTGCGCTCAACTTTTGCGGCGGAATCAGACGGGCAGCCCGGCGCGGGTCGGGAACAGGCAACGAAGGTAGTTCGGCCAGCATGGGCGCGGGCAAGCGGGCTGCCAGCGTGGCCAGGTTCTCGTCGTAAGCCCCCATGTCCGGGTCGATGCGGTTGGCCACCCAGCCCGCCAGCTTGAGGCCGCGAACGGCGATGGCCTCGGCCGTCAGCAGGGCATGGTTGAGACAGCCCAGGCGCATGCCCACCACCAGGATCACGGGCAGGCCGAGGCGGACCGCCAGGTCGGCGGTATCCCGGTGCGGCCCCAGGGGCACCCGGAAACCGCCGACGCCTTCCACCACCACCACGTCCGCCAGGCCCGCCAGGGCATCCAGAGCCGCCGCGATGCGGGGAATCTCGATGGCCACGCCCTTGTGGTCGGCGGCCAGGTGGGGGGCGATGGCTTCCCGGAACAGGTAGGGATTGGCCAGCTCGGCCGGCGCCTTCACGCCCGAGGCCGCCGCCAGCATGGCCACGTCCTCGTTCACCCACACGCCGTCCTTCAATTCCGCGCCCGCCGCCACCGGCTTCATGCCCGCGGCGTACACGCCCAGGTCCGCCAGGGCATGCAGCAGGGCGGCGGAAAACAGGGTCTTGCCGACGCCGGTATCCGTGCCGGTGACGAAAAAGCCTTTGGGCGGAAGGTTCATCGCTGACCCGCCTTCCGTTTCTCGATCTTGAACTGGATGATCTGGCGGCCATCCTCCAGCTTGTCCTTGCGGCCGGCCCAGGCGTGGCCGTAGACCACCTCGTAGGTGGCGGGCAGGCGGCCATCATTGCGGAAGCGCTCGTAGTTGTCGGCCAGCCGGCGCCATTCCCGCTTGCCCATCAGCCCGGCGCGCCGGTCCTCCACCACGGTGTGGGCGCCGATAGCCTTCAGGTCCCGCAGTAAGCCGGGGAGCGCCTCGTAGGTCAGGGTGATGCGCTCCATCTCCATGACCGGATTGCTGAAACCGGCGTGGACCAGGGCATCGCCGATGTCGTGCATGTCGATGAAGCGGTTGACGTGCCGGTGGCCGTCGATGTCCGCCGAGGCGGCGCGCAGTTCCATCAGGGTATCCGGCCCGAAGGTGGCGAAGATGAACAGGCCTTCCGGCTTCAGCGCCCGGTGGATTTCCCGGAACGCGGCATCCGGCTCCCCCACCCATTGCAGGGCCAGGCTGGACCAGACCATGTCCAGGCTGTCGCGGCCCAGGGGCAGGCGTTCCATGTCGGCGCAAATGGCGGTGAGGGGGGAGGAGTGAGGCGCGAGGAGAGGCAGCCACTTGCGCCACCCGGATGGTGGGGCATGCCGATCTCGGGTCCGGGCCGCCATGGCGTGGGCCAGGTCCAGGCCCAGCAGCCGGGCTTCGGGAAAACGCGCCTTGAGCAGGGAGAGGCCGAAGCCCGTGCCGCAGCCCGCATCCAGGATCAGGCCGGGCGCGATCTTCATGCCGTCCAGGTGGTCGTCCAGGCGACGGGCGATCTCCTGTTGCAGGAAAGCGGCCTCGTCGTAGGTGGGCGCCGCAGCCTCGAAGGAGCGGCGGATGGCCCGCTTCAGCGCTTCATTCATGGAGGAAGGCCTGCACCCGCTCGGCGAACCATTGGGGATGGGACAGGAAGGGGGCGTGGGCGGCCCGTTCGTGCAACGCCAGGCGCGCACCGGGGATGTGATCCGCCAGCCAGCGCCCCGCCGCCGCCGGGCAAAGGGTGTCGTAGCCGCCGTGGACCACCAGGGTCGGGCAGGCAACGGACGCCGCCGGATCGCGCAAATCCACGTCCCGCAGCAGATCGAGGCCGGCGGCCAGGGTGTCGGCATCCGGCTCGCCGCGCTGGAACACGGTCTCGCGCAGGCGGCCGATCACCTCCCGCGACGCGTCGCCGCCCCGGGCCTGGAGGGAAAGAAAGCGCAACAGGGTGGCGCGGTAGTCCTGTTGCAAGGATTCGGCGAACCCGGCCAGCACCTCCGGCGCCAGGCCTTGGTCCCAGCCGGGCTGGTTGACGAAGACCGGGCTGGCGCCCACCAGCACCAGCTTCGCCACCTTGTCCGGATGGCGGGCGGCCAGGGCCAGGGCCACCATGCCGCCCATGGACCAGCCGATCAGGGACACCGGCGCGTTGAGGGTCTCGGCAAGCGCATCCGCCAGGCTTTCCGCCGAATAGGGCGAAAGCATCGGCCGCCCGCCATAGCCGGGCAGATCCGGCGCCATGCCCGGCAGGACAGCCAGGGTTTCCGCCCAGATGCCGCCATGCAGGCCCCAACCGTGGAGATAAACCCGGTGAGGGGTACCCCCGCCGTGCGAGGGTAAAAGGGGTGAGGGGTGAGGGGTCATGCCGCCGCCAGATCCCGCAACGCGGCCAGCAGGGCCTCCACATCCTCCAGGGTGTGGGCGGCGGACAGGGAGATACGCAGGCGCGCCTCGCCCTGGGGCACCGTGGGCGGGCGGATGGCCGGGATCAGGATGCCCCGCTCGCGCAGGCCGTCCGCCAGGCGCAGGGCCTCCAGATTGCCGCCCACCAGCAGGGGCTGGATGGGGGTATCGGAGGCCATCAGCGGCCAGGGCAGATCCACCGCGCCGGCCTTGAGGCGGGTGATGAGTTCGCCCAGACGCTCCCGCCGCCAGGTATCCGCCGCGATCAGCTTCAGGCTGGCGGACGTGGCCGCCGCCAGCAGCGGCGGCTGGGCCGTGGTGTAGATGTAGGTGCGGGCCCGGTTCACCAGCCATTCGATGAGTTCTTGCGAACCCGCCACGAAGGCGCCCGCCACCCCGGCGGCCTTGCCCAGGGTGGCGAGGTAGATCAGGGAGGGGTGAGGAGTGAGGCGTGAGGAGGAAAGCGCCCCCCCTCCCGCCTCGCCCAGCACGCCGAAGCCGTGGGCATCGTCCGCGTAGAGCCAGGCATCATGCTTCTCCGCCAGTTCCAGCAATTCGGGCAACGGCGCCAGGTCCCCGTCCATGCTGAACACCGTGTCCGTGGCGATGAGCTTGGTCTTCGCCTCGCTCTCGCCCAGCTTCTTGTCCAGCCAGTCCAGGTCCAGGTGGGGATAGCGGGTGAGCCTGGCCCGGGACAACACCGCGCCATCCACCAGGGAAGCGTGGTTGAGGCGGTCCTCGAAGACTTCCCCGTGCCGATCCAGCAGGGCCGGGATGACGCCCAGGCTGGCCATGTAGCCGGTGGAAAACAGCAGGGCCGACGGCAAGCCGACGAAGGCCGCGAGTTCCGTTTCCAGATCGTGGTGCAGCCGATGATGCCCGGTGAGCAGGTGGGCCGCGCCGGCGCCCACGCCGCAGCGCCCGGCGGCCGCGCGGGCGCCGGCGGCGATCTCCGGATGGTTGGCCAGGCCCAGGTAGTCGTTGCTGGAAAAGGACAGGTAGTCGCGCCCGTCCACCGTCACCCGCGCGCCCTGGGGTCCGTCCAGCACGCGGCGGCGACGGCGCAGGCCGAGGCTGTCGAGTTCGGCGAGGGCGGGCTGGAGTTGGTCGGGTTTCATTATCGCTCCCCTCCCCCGCCGGGGGAGGGGCCGGGGGAGAGGGAACCCGCGTCGGTCAAGCCAACCGCGCTCCCTCACCCCGGCCCTCTCCCGAGGGGAGAGGGAGAAAACCTAGTGCCCGGCGCAGCGCCGGCCCTGGACGCCCTCGCCCTTCAAACCCAGCTTGGCGAACAGGGCCTCGTCGGCATCCACGTCCGGGTTGCCGGTGGTGAGCAGCCTGTCGCCGTAGAACACGGAGTTGGCGCCGGCCAGGAAACACAGGGCCTGCACCGCCTCGCCCAGTTCCCGCCGGCCGGCGGACAGGCGCACGTGGGAGGCGGGCATGGTGATGCGCGCCACGGCGATGGTGCGCACGAATTCCAGCGGGTCCAGATCGTCCTCGGCACCCAACTGAGCGGCCATGGGCGTGCCGGACACCTTCACCAGCATGTTGATGGGCACGGATTCCGGCTGGGGATTCAGGTTGGCCAGTTCCATGATCAGGCCGGCCCGCACCCGGCGGCTCTCGCCCAGGCCGACGATGCCGCCGCAGCACACGTGGATGCCCGCGTTGCGCACATGGGACAGGGTGTTCAGGCGGTCGTCGTGGGTGTGGGTGGTGATGACCTGGCCGTAGAACTCGCTGGCGGTGTCCAGGTTGTGGTTGTAGTAGTCCAGGCCGGCCGCCTTGAGTTCTTCCGCCTGGCCGGGCTTCAACATGCCCAGGGTGACGCAGGTTTCCAGGCCCAGGGCCTTCACTTCCCGCACCATCTCGGTGACGGCGCCCAGATCCTTGTCCTTGGGGCCGCGCCAGGCGGCGCCCATGCAGAAACGGGTGGCGCCGGCATCCTTGGCGGCCTTGGCGGCTTCCAGCACCTGCGTCACGTCCAGCAGTTTCTCCCGCTCCAGGCCGGTGTCGTGGCGGGCGGACTGGGAACAGTAGCCGCAATCCTCGGAACAGCCGCCGGTCTTGATGGACAGCAAGGTGGAAAGCTGCACGGCGTTGGCGTCGAAATTCCGGCGATGCACGGTCTGGGCCTGGAACATCAGATCGTTGAAGGGCAGCGCGAACAGCGCCTCCACCTGGGCCAGGCTCCAGGCAACCGCGGGTTGGGTCAGATCGTTCATCCGTGTACTTCCTTCTCGATTTCGATATCGCGCCAGTTTTCCCTGCCCGCCTTCCAGATGTCGTAGCTCGCCCAGGGCACCAGGGTCAGCAGGAACAAGGCCCAGACGCCGGCCCAGCCGGTGGGCAGGTGGGCCAGGTCGTTGGAGAACACGGTCAGGGTGCCCACCACGGCGTAATAGCGGTAGCCGGCCCACTTGTTGTAGTGGCGCACGGTCAGGTCCGGGTGATGGGCGATGGAGGCATAGACGAAGATGGAGGCCGCCAGCCAGATCATGATCGGCGGCAGGGACATGGCCATGGGCAGGAAGGCCAGCTTCTTGTCGGCCATCATCTGCCCCAGGCCGAACAGGCTCGCCGCCAGCAGGGTAGTGGCGATGGCCAGCAGATTGAACAGGCGGGCACTGCGCAGACAGGATGCGGCGGTGATCAGGTGTTTTTCGGTCATATCGGTTTGATCCGCGAAAAAAGGGCAGAATCGGCGAAAAGGCCCATGCGGGCAGGCACGCGCGGTCACACGCAGGCACGCACCAAAGGCCGCGGGATATTCCGGGAGGCGCCCCCCATTGTCAAATTCACGCTCTTCATTGCTGAACATCTGCCTCGGTTTTGCGCGGTCGCGCCTGCCGCAGGCCTGCCAGCTATGCGGCGCGCGGGTGGCCGGCCAACTGCTGTGCGCCCCTTGCGCCGCCGACCTCCCGCGTCTTCCCGACGACCGCTGTCCCCAGTGCGCCCTGCCATCCCCCGGCGGGGCGGTCTGCGGCGCTTGCCTGAAGCATCCCCCCGCCTTCGACCGCACCGTCGCCGTCCATGCCTATGGCTTTCCCCTGGATGCCCTGGTGCGCCATTGCAAGTACGCCGGCGCTCTGGACCTCACCGACTGGTTCGCCGCCAGCCTGGCCGAGGCCCTGGCCGCCCAGCCCCGGGTTGACCTGATCCTGCCCATGCCCCTGCACGAGGCCCGGCTGGCGGAACGGGGCTTCAACCAGGCGGTGGAAATCGCGCGCCGACTGGCGCCGCGCCTGGGCATTCCCTGGTCGCCGCAAGGCTGCCGGCGCACCCGCGACACCCCGCCCCAGGCCGGGCTGGATCTGAAGGCCCGCCGCCGCAATCTGCGCGACGCGTTCCGTTGCGACCTGGATCTGACCGGCAAACATGTCGCCGTGCTGGACGACGTGATGACCAGCGGCGCCAGCCTGGACGAGCTCGCCAGGATGATCCGCGCGGCGGGCGCGGCCAGCGTCACCGCCTGGGTCGTGGCAAGGACGCTGTGAATCCGGGACCGCGCTCGGGCGAACGCCGGGCGAAGCGGCCCCCGACCGCCGTCATGCCCCGGCCAGACGCCGGATCGCCGCCGCGTTGCTCCAGGAAAAACACTTGTCCGCCGCCTCCCGCCAGGGCAGCCAGACAAAGCTCAGATGCTCCCTGGGCGCCAGGGCCACCGGCACGACATCGGGCACGCTCAGGCTGAAGACATGCTCGGTGTTGTGGGTGACGCCCGGCGCGTAGCGATGACGCCAGCGCTCGAAGATTTCGAACTCGTACTGAAGCTGCCAATCGGTGAGCCGGAAACGCGCCGCATCCAGGCCGGTTTCCTCCCTCAGTTC
>WBZL01000214.1_pt1 | contig 64432 bp, 65 predicted proteins | sample 5204291 | NCBI WGS metagenome assembly WBZL01 (sample SAMN12344345, study PRJNA552823) | activated sludge metagenome | biome: Activated sludge suspended growth; feature: Nitrification reactor; material: Wastewater; isolation source: activated sludge from nitrification reactor of wastewater...
GCGGCGGAGCTTGTTGCTTTGCCGCGTGGGGCGCTGGCGGGGCTGAAGCAGTTGGTGGGGGTGGCGGGGGAACGGCCGTTAAATGAAACCAACGCCCTCGAACAGCAGCTTTTCGCCGCCCTCTGGCCCCAGCCCGACCATTTGGAAGCAATGCAGGCGTTTGTAGACAAACGGCCGCCTGTTTTTAATCGAGAATAGCGTTTGGAGATTGGAGATTAGAGATTGGGAACCTTCATCAATCTCCAATCTCCAATCCCCAATCCCCAACCCCCATGTATGACCAAATTGCCCGTTTTTATGATTTGACCCACGATGCTTTGACCGAAGATATACCGCTGGTGGTGCAATTGGCGATGGAGAATGGCGGCACGGTGCTGGAGTTGGGGTGCGGCACGGGGCGGCTGCTGCTGCCGCTGGCGCGGGCGGGCTGCCGTGTGGTGGGCGTGGACAATTCGCCGGGGATGTTGGCGCGGGCGGCGGCGCGGCTGGCGCAGGAGCCGGAAGGGGTGCGGGAGCGAGTGACGCTTTTGGCGCAGGATTTTACGCAGTTGGATGTGGGGCAGGCGCGTTTTGCTCTGGTTGTGATCCCTTACAACACCTTTTTGCATTTGGACACGGCGGCGAAGCGGGCGACTTTGCGGCGGGTGGCGGGGTGTTTGGGGGCAAACGGCCGTTTGTTCCTCGACCTCACCAACCCGTTCTGGCTGGCCGATATGGCCGAGGCCGAGCCGGATTTTGTGCTGGAAAATGAGCTGGTTGACCCGCAAACGGGCGAGACCGTGCGGCAATGGTCGCGGGGCGAGGCGGACAGCGGGGTGCAGGCGGTGCGGATTGAATGGCGGTATGAGGTGGTGGAGAGGGGGGAGGAAACGGCCGTTTCTGCCGTCTACCATTACCTGTTCCCCCACGAATGGGAGCTATTGCTGCGGCAAACCGGCTTTCAGTTGCAAAAACAGTGGGGGAATTATGACATGACCCCGTTTCATGAGGAACAGCCCCGGCTGCTGCTGCTGGCACGAAAGCGTTAGCCAGGCATTAAACCGCAGAGTATGCAAAGGGCGCAGAAAAAGGAAAGAAAACAAGGTAAATCTCTGCCCCCTTTGCGATTCAAATCTTGCAACCTAGAGCTTGAGGCTCATGGCGGGTTCAGGGTCGGCATCGGCCAGGCCAGTACGAACAAAGAGCCAGGGCATGAAGTAGCTAATCAGCAGCAGCACAAAGCCGTAGCGAATGAACCGTAAAATAATGCCCAGCCACAGGGGATCCGTAGGGAATAGCTCGCTGAGGCCAAACCAAGTGCCAAACACGATGGTAATGCCAACCAAATAGCGCACAATTCGCTTCCAGGTTGGGCCGTCGCTGCGGAAGCGAATGCGGCTGCCTTCTAGCAAGGTGCCGATGATTAGCCCGGTGAGGGCGCTAACGCCGGTAACAACGTCGTCTATCCCTTCGCGTTCGGCGGTGGGAATTAGGTCTGCCCAGGGGACGTTGCTGTTGGGTTGGCCGATGATGAGGAGACCGATGAGATAAACGGCCGTTAACCCCGCCGGCACCATCAACGCATACAACAGCCGCCGCCCCAAAATCCGCTTGCGGAATCCCGCTTCATACCGCCGTTGCCACACCAGGAAGGCTATAAACAGCAGCGCACTCAACAGAAAGCCGAGAATAGTGTCGTGGATAAAGTGGGCTCCCAGGTAAATGCGGCTCAGTGCCATGAGCAAAATAGCAATGGCTGCTACCAGGTAAGCCCATCCTTTGCCGCTCCAGTAGGCCAGGTAGGTGTAGAAGATGGTTGACATTTGTACGTGGCCGCTGGGGATGCCATAACGGCCGTCGTCACCTGTGCCAAGCGTGCTTTCTAGCCAAAACGGCCGTGGCCCCCGGAAAAATTGTTTACAAAAGCCGTTGATGGTAGCTGTGATCAGAAAGAGGTTGAGTAGGTAAATGCTGGTACGTTTGTTAACGCTCCAGTATAGCAGGGGGAGAACAAGCAGGTAAAACTCGACCGTGCCCAATTGGCTGAGCAGTTCCATAAGACCGCGCAGTTGTGGATAGGTTTGCTGTAACCAGCGGGTTAAGTCCAGGCCAAATTGCAGGATGGGTTCCATCGGTTTGTTCCTTTGCTTGTTGGTTGGTCTACGCTCTCCCCATCGTAGACAGATCATTCCTCTTCTTGCCGGTCAATTGTAACGGTTTTATTCGGCCATCGTCAACACGAGAACAAGGGAAACCAGTCCGTTGCAGGCGTAGAGGGCGAGTAACCAGAGGAGGGTGAGGAGAAACGGCCGTTTCCACCGCCCATACCCAATCCAATCCCGCAGCGACTCACTGTACCACGTAATCCCAACCATCCACACAACCCCAACCATCAACCAGACAAAGCGACTAAACCCGTTTGTCGTTTTTGTGTGCCAGCCAGGCAAATAAATAGCAGGGTTTTTAACAGCCCACAGCCCAAACAAAACAATCGTATCATGGGTCACAAACCCCAGATAGACAATAAGGGTCATTACAACCAGCCACAGCAAAAAATATTTCAGCCAAAACGGTAAACGATCAATTTGTTGAACCATGTACATAAAAAAGAGAGTTATGGCTTCACTGCAAGCCATAACTCTACTTATCAAAACACCGGGTTAAAGAAAAAACTATCGTCCGCGCAACCGAGGATCCAAAGCATCACGCAACCCATCACCAATAAAGTTGACGCTGAGTACAGTTAATGAAATAGCAAGCCCCGGCCAAATAACCCGCGTGGGTGTCAACTGCAAGAAATCCTTGCCGTCGAAGAGTAGCCGTCCCCACGTGGGAAAGTCAGGCGGAAACCCAAGCCCCAGAAACGAAAGAGCCGATTCCGTCAAAATGGCACTTGCCACACCCAAAGCCGCTGCCACCATAACCGGGCTTAACACATTGGGGAAAATATGCCGCCCAATGATGCGATGCTGTCGCGTTCCAATGCTCACAGCCGCGATGACAAACTCCTGTTGCTTAACGGACAACACTTCCCCACGCACCACACGCGCCGTTTGCATCCAGCTCGTCACCCCGATCACCGTTACCATGAGCAAAAAGATGCCGGTTTCTGGACCAAATGCAGTACGCAATGGTTCCCGAAACAGCATCAGGATAACAAGCAGCAGTGGCAGAATTGGGAGAGCAAAAAACATATCTGTTAGCCGCATGAGCGGGCCATCCATGCGGGGAAAATAGCCAGCAATCAAGCCAATCAGCACCCCAATGGTTAGAGAGATCAGCATTGCCGTGAAACCCACAGCAAGTGAAATTCGACCCCCTTCCAGCATAGATGCCAGCAGATCGCGCCCAAGATTGTCTGTACCCAACGGGTGTGCAAGCGTTGGAGCCTGGTTTGCCACCAGCGGGTCCACATGCTGAGAATCAACAGTCCAGATATAAGGGCCTAGCAATACGGCCAGCACAAAAAACAGCAGAATGCCCATGCCAATCAGAGCGCCTTTATGTTTTCTGTACTGGGACCACACATCCATCCACATGGAACGGTGCTGGTGCGTCGTCGTTTCGGTTAAAGTTGCGGGTGCGCTTGTTGTAGCCATGTTTGCTCTCCTTTAAATTAGTCGTACCGGATACGGGGGTCTAACAGACCATAAGCCACATCGGCCACAATGTTGAAGATAACAATGAGGATGGCGAAAATAAAAACAAGGGTTTGGACGGTGGGGATGTCTGACCCTTGAATGGCAATAATCAACAATTGCCCCATGCCATTGATTCTAAAAATTTGCTCGGTAATAATGGCTCCAGCAAAAATGCCGGGAATCCCCAGTGCCATAAGCGTAATGACGGGGATGAGGCTGTTGCGCAAGACATGGATAAGCAAAACGACACGTTCGCGTAACCCTTTGGAACGCGCTGTTCGAACATAATCCTGGTTGAGATTATCGAGGACAGATGAGCGAGTGAACCGGCTAAGTTGGGCAGCGTTAAAAAATGACAGCACAATGATGGGCATGATCATCTGCTTGATCTGAAAGACAAAGCTTTCCCAATCTGTCACTTCGTGCATTGTGTTGTAGAAGGAGGGGAACCAGCCTAGCTTAACGCTGAAAATGATGATCATAAGCAGCCCGGTAAAAAATGTCGGCACAGAGTAGCCAACCATGGAGAAAAATGTACCAAGCTGATCAAACCATGAATATTGTTTGTAGGCAGAAATAACGCCTACTGGTACTGCAACCAATATGCCCAGGATGTAGGCCGAACCAAGAACCCACAAAGTTTGTGGTATGCGCTGCACGATTAAGTCTATAACTGGCCCACGTGTTTGCCATGAGACAATGCGTGTTCGGTTGGTCGCGTCGCCAATGGAAATCCCCGTTGCTTGGTCAAGCCAGCTCAGTGGCTCATAGACAACAAATTGCCGTAGCCATAGGAAATATTTAATGTGGAAGGGTTTATTAAACCCCAATGCTTCCCGGATTTGCTCGCGGACTTCGGCCGGCACAGTAAGTGGTAAACCGGACGTTGGATCACCGGGTGCCAAGTCCAAAATAGCGAAAATGACAAAGCTGATCACGAGAAGCGTTGGAATGGCTATTAACAAGCGTCGAATGATGTATCTGCCCATGTTTTATTACCCCAAAATGGTCCAATAACCATGACTAATGCAATTTTGCTGCAAGCTCTGTATAAACAAAGCCCTACGGATTAAAAAGAAAAACGGGGGTTTTTGGAAAAGTATTTGGTTATTTGCCAACGCTCTTTGTAAAAAGAGCAAGTTGTTTGAAAAACAGGCCTTGCATATAGGAGATATACAAGGCCTGTTAAACTAAAAGCTGGATTTAGCCGCTGGATGCCGTCCAGTCAGCAATATTCCACAGCTCGGAATCCCAGGGGTTAATGCGACCACCCAGGACACGATTGGAGAAACCGCTAACGGAACCACGATAGGTCAGCGGAAGAACGACGTAATTTTGGATTAAGTGATCATTCAAGGCCTTGACCAGCTCTTGACGCTTGATCTGATCACCCTCAGCATTGAGCTGAGCAAGGAGGTCATCGTATTCAGGGTTGCAATACCGTGGAACGTTGCCACCAAACCAGTTGTTGACTGCACCGCTAATATTTTCACAGGTGTAGTTGGACAACAAGGAAGCAAAGTCCTGGCCGGCCGCACCACTGGTGTACATTTCTACGTCGGTATAGAACTTGCCATAGGTGTCGGGGCTAGCCACGTCACCACCAAAGTAAACAGCGGCATCAATGTTACGCAGTTCGGTTTCAACACCGATTTCGGCCCACCATTGCTTGATGAATGCCTGGTAACCCTGGCGGACAGCATTGGTAGAGGTTTGGTAAACGAGGCGCAGCGGAATGCCATCCTTCTCGCGGATGCCGTCGCCATCGGTGTCAACAATCCCAGCTTCATCCAACAGGGCCTTGGCTCCCTCGATGTCTTGTGGGCAGGGGTCGTTAGCCGTGGAGACGAAGGCGGGCGGGCCGGGAACGTAATTGCAGGTTGGCAAACCGGAGCCAGCATAACCAAAGTTGGTCAAGGTGGTACGGTCAATCGCCATTGACAACGCTTTACGAACGTTGATGTCAGAGAGGAACGGGTGCGGGTTGTTACCGTCCATGTATTCAGAACGGTTATCGCCCAACGCCGGATCGGGGTTGGTGAAGTTGATTACGATGCGTTCGAGGCTGGTAGCACGGGCAGATTGTACTGCACCCTTCCCGCTGAGCGCCATTTGAGCCAACACTTCAGGAGCCACCTGGAGGTTCCAGGAGTAGTCAGACTCACCCGTTTCCAAAACGGCGCGAGCGGCTGCCTCAGCATCGCCACCACCCTTCAGGAAAACGCTGGAGAAATACGGTTTGTTGGGGTCGCGGTAATTGGGGTTGATGTCATATAGTACTGAGTCATTGGGGAGGAACTCGGTGACCATATAGGGGCCGGTGCCAATGGGTTTGAAGGATTCTTCAGTACAACCAATGGCATTGGCACCAACGCAGTTTTCCCACTGCGCTTTCTGGATGATGGGGGATGCGTAGCTGATGAATGGTTTGTAGGGGAAGGGAGTGGGCGCTGCAAAGTTGATTTTGATGGTCAAATCATCAACAGCTTCCATATCGCTAACGTCAGAGAAAAGGTCGTTTTGTGTACAACCCGTGTCAGGGTTAGAGCAGAACTCATAGGTGAAAATGACGTCGGCACTGGTAACGGGAGTACCATCAGACCACAACAACCCTTCTTTGAGCTTCCAGGTGATGGACATAAAGTCGGCAGCGAAGCCACCGTTTTCCAGGGTGGGGATTTCTTGTGCCAAGACCGGGAACATTTCACCCTGCGGATTGTAGCGAGCTAATGGCTCGATAACAATGGCTGAGGTTTCCTGTTCTTTTGTCCCACCAGAGAGATAGGGCATTACGTTTGAGGGGGCTTGCCACAGGAAGAAGGTAAGCTGATCACCTTGACCGCGTTGGGTCTGTACAACGGTTTCGGTAACGGTTTCGGTAACGGTTTCGGTTTCGGTAATAACGCGGGTGACTTCAACCTGCTCCGTCTCGGTGACGGTTTCGGTGACAACGCGGGTGACTTCAACAGTTTGGGGCTGACAAGCAGCCAAGACTATGGCTCCAACCAAAGCGAATAAGAGTAATACGCTCTTTTTCATTATCTCCTCCAAAGAAATTAAAGAATCGTTGTTAAGATATTGTGTCTTTGCTATTGTGTGTCTAATTGCAGGCAATCTCTCCTCGTGTTACATAAAGTTTTTAAAGCAGTGACTTACAGGGATTGTTATCTTCAATACATATAGGTCATCATAATCTTGATCAAATGGGAATATACCACAACGTGTTTTGTATTGTCAACTTTGCTACAAACGCCATAAACCCTGTTTTGTCCCTGTTTTGCCACACAAAATCCCCCCTTCTTTGAAGTAGGCAAACATAAAAAAGCCTTGTGCTAAGCAGCACAAGGCTTTTTTATGTTTAGGAATGGAAATTAAATAACTTTCCCATTTAGAAGTTCAACTTCTCAGAAGAAGTTGAACTTCTTGCGTAACTTATTTAATCCGCGTTCTTTAGGGATTACCTTTTATTAGCCACTAGATTCAGTCCAGTCGGCAATGTTCCATAATTCAGCATCCCAAGGGTTAATACGTCCACCGAGAACACGGTTGGAGAAACCACTCACTGACCCGCGATAGGTCAACGGGAGGAGAACGTAGTTTTGCACCAGGTGATCGTTCAAGGCCTTCACCAGCTCTTGGCGGGCTGTTGGATCACCTTCAGCGTTCAATTGGGCAAGAAGGTCGTCATATTCCGGGTTGCAGTAGCGCGGAACATTGCCACCAAACCAGTTATTGGCGACCCCGTTGATATTTTCGCAGGTGTAGTTGGCAAGTAACGATGCGAAGTCTTGGCCGGTTGCACCGTTGGTATACATTTCAACATCGGTGTAGAACTTGGTGAAGGTATCGGGGCTAGCTACATCACCACCAAAGTACACGGCTGCATCAATGTTACGCAGTTCGGTTTCAACACCAATTTCCGCCCACCACTGCTTGATGAATGCCTGGTAGCCCTGGCGTACAGCGTTGGTGGAGGTTTGGTAAACGATGCGTAGCGGCACACCGTCTTTTTCGCGGATGCCGTCGCCATCGGTGTCTACAATGCCAGCTTCATCGAGCAGGGCGTTAGCACCTTCGATGTCCTGTGTACAGGGATCATTGGCTGTCGAAACGAAGGCTGGCGGGCCAGGAATGAAGTTACAGGTTGGTTGCCCGGAGCCAGCGTAACCAAAGTTTGTTAATGTAGTGCGGTCAATTGCCATTGACAGGGCTTTCCGCACGGCAATGTCAGAGAGGAATGGATGCGGGTTGTTGCCGTCCAGGTACTCAGCACGGTCGTCGCCCAGAGCCGGGTCGGGGTTGGTGAAGTTGATGACAATGCGTTCGAGGCTGGTAGCACGAGCAGATTGCACGGAACCTTGCCCGCTGAGTTGCATCTGGTTCAATACTTCAGGGGCAACCTGGAGGTTCCAGGAGTAATCAGATTCACCTGTTTCCAACACAGCGCGTGCTGCTGCCTCAGCATCACCACCACCTTTGATGAAAACGCTGGCAAAGTAAGGTTTGTTGGGGTCGCGGTAGTTGGGGTTGGCATCATAGAGTACGGAGTCGTTGGGTAGGAACTCGGTTACCATGTAGGGGCCAGTTCCAATGGGTTTGAAGGATTGTTCGGTGCAGCCGATGGCATTTGCGCCCATACAGTCAGCCCACTGTGCAGCCTGGATAATGGGGGCGTTGTAGCTGACAAATGGCTTGTAGGGGAAGGGCGTTGGCTCGGCAAAGTTGATCTTGATTGTTGAATCATCAATAGCTTCTATGCTGCTGATGCCGGCAAACAGATCGTTGCTGGCGCAACCAGTGTCGGGGTTTACACAGAATTCATAGGTAAACACAAGGTCGGCACTGGTGACGGGGGTGCCATCAGACCACAGCAACCCTTCCTTGAGTTTCCAGGTGATTGACATGAGGTCGGCAGCGAAGCCGCCGTTTTCAAGGGTGGGAACTTCTTCAGCCAACACGGCGAACAGTTCACCTTGTGGGTTGTATCGAGCTAGTGGCTCGATGACGATGGCTGAGGTTTCTAATTCTTTGCCACCACCGGAGAGGTAGGGCATGAGGTTTGAGGGGGCTTGCCAGAAGAAAAGGGTGAGCTGGTCTCCTTGACCACGCAGCGTTTCAACAACTGTTTCGGTGACAGTTTCGGTAACGGTTTCGGTTTCGGTGACAACGCGGGTGACTTCGACTTGTTCCGTCTCGGTGACGGTTTCGGTGACAACACGGGTAACTTCAACAGTTTGGGGCTGACAAGCAGCCAGGATTATGGCTCCCACTAAGGCGAACAGCAATAATGCGCTCTTTTTCATTATCTCCTCCAAAGAAATTCAAGAACTGTCGTTAAAGATAGTGTGCAAGCTGTTTTTGCGCATTCAATTATAAGCAGCACCTCCTCTGTTGAATATTAAATTTTAAGGCCAGGACGTGTTGAGCGGGAAGTGGTTTGTGGTGTTTTGTCCCAAATGTGAATAGGGGAAAATATACCATAGAGCATTTTGTATTGTCAACTTAACGATGTGGACAAAAATACCCTGTTTTGTCCCTGTATTGTCACATTTGTGCATTTTATGATAATAAACCTAGTTCATGTGCTTTTAGGGCTGCCTGAGTGCGGTCGCGGACGCCGAGCTTGCTGAGGATGTTGGTGAGGTGGTTTTTGACGGTGCCTTCGGCGATGTAGAGTTGGGAGGCGATTTCTTTGTTGCTGGCTCCGATGGCAACGAGGTGGAGGATTTCGAGTTCGCGGTCGGAGAGGGGTTCGGTGAGTTCGGCTGGTTTGGGAGCTGGTGTGGTAAGGCGGTTGAATTCGGCGACGACTTTGGCGGCGACGGAGGGTTGGAGGAAGGATTCGCCGCGAGCGGCGGCGCGGATAGCCTCGACGAGCTTGTCTGAGGAGACATCTTTGAGGAGGTAGCCGATGGCTCCGGCGCGGAGGCCGTCGAAGATGGTGTCGTCGTCGTCGAAGGTGGTGAGGACGATGATTTTACTGTTGGGGTGGGTGTGTTTGATGCGGCGGGTGGCGGCTACGCCGTCGAGGATGGGCATACGGAGATCCATGAGGATGACATCGGGGTGGTGGTGAGAAACGGCCGTTATTGCCTCCTCCCCATTCCCCGCCTCAGCCACCACCTCCAAATCATCCCAAACGGAGAGGAGCGTCCGCAGCCCCTCGCGGAAGAGGGATTGATCGTCTACGAGCAAGATACGAATGGTCATGTTTAGGCCTTAACCGGGCAGGGTAATGACCAGCTTGAACCCATTGCCCGGTGCAGTTTCGGTTTCAAGCCGGCCGCCAAGCAGGTGGACACGTTCGCGCAGGCCAAGCAGACCAAAGCCGCCGTTGGGAGTAACGGCCGTTCCTACCCCATTGTCCTTGAGCTGTAGCTGCACCTGGTCGGCCGCGCCATAATCCAGCAGCAGGTCAACCCGCGAGGCGCGGGCGTGTTTGCGAATGTTGGTTAGCCCTTCCTGCACGGTGCGGTAAAGCGTGAGGTCGAGCTTGGCATCAAGCGGGCGCGGCTGGCCTACCATGTCAAATTGGGTCACGATGCCGCTGCTTTCCGTTTCTGCCAGCAGATCGGCCAGGGCAACAGGCAGCGTTTTTTGACCGAGGGGGGAGTCACGCAGGGCGGAAACGGATTGACGAACGGCCGTTAATCCCTCCTCCGTCAGCTTCTGCGCCTTTTGCAGCACATCCTGCGCCTTCTCCGGCTGCTGGTTCATCACCGCCTGCGCCGCCTTGATCTGCATATTCACCACCGTTAAATAATGCCCCAGCGTATCGTGGATTTCCCGCGCAATCCGGTTGCGCTCTTTCGTGGTTGCCAGCTCTTCTGCCTGGGTTGCATAAACACTCAATTGACGATTTGCCAGTTCCAGTTCGACTGTAAGTTGTTCTGCCTTCAGGCGTTGAGCATCGGCCGTTTGGGTGAGCTGGACAAAGATGACAACAAAGATAAGTGCCGGGGCAAAATAGAGCGTAAAAAGCAGCGCATCGGGCCAGTGACCAGTTTGCAGACCAAAGGAAAAGGTCATGATGCTCATAATGGCGGCATACATAAACCACCGATACCAGCCCTTTAACAGCTCAACGACGTTGCCTACCAGCGGCATGGTGATGAGCCAGATGGTGGGGCTTTGGAACAGGATGAACTGAATGGTGGTGACAAGGGTTAATTGGATGAGGAAATAAACGGCCGTTCCCCACCCGTCAAGAATTCTGTCTGGCTTTAGCAACAGCAGCAGATAAAGGCCGCCCAGAAACAATGCCAGCAGCCGTGCTGTCCACGATGGCGGCGTGTCGTCTTGCAGTAGCCCCAGGTAGGTGACAAGAAAAGTAATGCTAACAACGCTAATCGCCGCCACATTGCCGTAGTTGTTTGTTTTGAACCAGGGAGGGGAAATTTTACCCATAGGGGTATTGTAGTCGTTCATCATCCGCCGTCAACCACAACCCTTTCGTAAGCAAATTCCGGGCCGGAAGTGAGAACGGCCGTTGCCTAAACCTGGTGTTGTTCACGGTATTGGGCAATGAGGTCGCGGATGATTTGCTGGCTGGAAACGGCCGTTTGTACCGGTTCCGCCAACTGTCCTTGATACGCCGATTGCACCCGCTCTGCCCGTGCAATCGTCTCCCCAGCCTGCGTCAAAACCTGCTCCCGCATCGGCTTAACAATTTTTTGCCGTAGCGGAGCTTCTTCATTGGGCGCACCCACCCACACATCCAGCGGCTGCGCCACCCGTTCACGAACACCGGCAATGGTGGTGGGGGTCTCGCCAATCAGCAGGGTTAATGCCTGCATAATTTCGGCGGCGCGTTCGCCAATGCCAAAGGGGAGCCATTTGCGGACATCGGCAAACCACTGGTTGAGCATCTCCAAAAAGGGGCCAATACTGTCTACGGCTTTTTCCAGCAGTGTTCCCACCCCGTCATAGAAACTTTGCACCTGTCCAAGCTGCGTATCCAGCCAGGCGCGGCCATCTTCCAGCGTGGGGATGTGGGCATCGAGTTCGTCGAGGGCTTGCTGCCCGGCGGCGATGCTGTCGCGCAGGGTGGGGGTGTTGTCCATGAGGTCGGTGATGGTTTGGGAAACGGCCGTTAATCCCTCCCCGACTGCACTCGCCACATCCACCCCATCCAACTGCTCATACAGCGCCACCAGCCCGCTGAGAACCCCCAACTGCTCTGTGGTCGAAGCCAATTCCAGCGACAGCGATTCCGAGGCGGCACTGCTGTCGGCATTGGCCGCTTGCAGCGATTCTAGCTGCCGCTGCGTGGCATCCAGCGATGCCTGTAGCCGCATGTTGTCGGCCTGGGCTGCCGTCAGCCGCGCCAGCAGTTCCGCCGCATCGTTATGGGCAGTCAACACCGTTTGCGCCGCCTGAATGGCTGGTGGTTCGGGGATGGGCGTGGGCAAAACGTTGACTGCGGATTGTGACTTGTTCAAAAGAAGCGCAGCCCCGCCCCCGGTGGCTGTGGCCGCAACGGCCGTTACCACAGCCGCCTTCAAAAACCCCCGTCGGTCAATCTGTTGATCATGCCCATTTGTCGCCATATTTCACCTGCCGTTTGGAGATTGGGGATTGGAGATTAACCGTGTGCAATCTCTAATCTCCAATCTCCAGTCTCTATTCTTAAAAAGCCACTTTGCCCTTTACTGTCTTTTAGACCCCAAAACCTTAGCAGCGTAACATAAGAGAGACGTTAAATCAGTACCAATGGCACACCCCAGACCCTACTGTTCCATGCTATAGCCCAGGCGACGCAATGAATTATCCCGCCGCCGCCATTTTGGCTCGACTTTGATCCACAGCTCCAGAAAGACCTTGCCATCAACCAGCTTTTCAATTTCCTGTCGTGCTGCCGCGCCAATGGCACGGAGCCGCGCTCCCTTTTTGCCAATGAGCATTTTCTTGTGGTTATCGCGCTCCACAAAAATGTTGGCACTGATGTAGGTGATGCCGTTGGGGCGTTCCTTGAATGCTTCCACGCGCACGGCCGTACTGTAGGGCAGTTCGTCCTGTAGCTGCAAAAAGATTTGCTCGCGGATCATTTCGGCGGCAATGTCGCGCACAAACACATCGGTAATTTGGTCTTCGGGATAGTAGCGCGGGCCGGCCGGAAGAGCCTCAATCAACATTTGCAGCAGCTCTGCCACCCCATGCCCGTGTAGTGCCGAAAAAAGCAGCCACGGGGCATCGGGCAGCAGGGCGCGGTACGCTTCGCTGTGGGGAATCACCTGGTCGGGGGTGAGAGCATCGGCCTTGTTGATGCCCAGGATGACCTTGCTGTCGGATAGCTGGCGCATGGTTTCGGCAATTTGCTGTTCGTGGGGGCCGGGCAGTTCGCTGCCATCGAGCAGCCACAGCACAATGTCGGCATCGTTGAGGGTATCAACGGCCGTTTGCAGCATAAACTCATCCAGTTTATGACGCGGGTTTTGAATCAGGCCGGGCGTGTCTACAAAAACCATCTGGTAGTTGGGTTCGGTGATGATGCCAAGCTGCCGCGTGCGCGTGGTTTGCGGGCGCGGGGTAACAATAGCAATTTTTTGCGTCAGCAGGGCGTTCATCAGCGTGCTTTTGCCCACGTTGGGTCGCCCCACCAGAGCCACAAAGCCTGATTTGTGCCCTTCGGGAAAGTCTAAAATTGGTTTTTCGGTTGTTGCTTCACTCATAAATTATGCTTGGGACGCGGACAAACACGGACGAATGCGGAAAAGAATCGCCCTGAAAATGGAGACTAAGAGACTGAGAGACTGGGAGACTAGACCAATCTCCCAGTCTCTTAGTCTCCCAATCCCTTGATTTCCATCCATCCTGTCAATCCTGTCTAAAAATTCTGTTCTTGCCTGTATTGTAGCAGGATTAGGGCGATAAGAACCACGAAGGCATCGAGGAGGGTGTCGAGGCGGAGGGTGCCAAGTTGGTTCATGGGGTCGCCGCGCAGAAGGGTTAGGGGAAGGTGGATGAGATTGGTGAGGAGGAGGGTGAGGGGGAAAAAACGGCCGTTTGTTCCCCACCGCCCATAAAACCACAGCAGCACCCCCAACAGCAGCAGCGAGGCCAGCAGCCCCAATAGCTGGGTTTGGTAGCGCAGTGCCAACACGCCAAAATCGTCGGGCAAGTCGGCGGCCAGCATCCCCAGGGTGGTAGGGCGACCATAGGCGCATCCTTCCAGCAGGCAGGCCGCCCAGCCGGCCGCGTGCAGCAGTGCCAGCGGCAGGGCCAGGTGTGTCAGGTTAAGCTGTTTTCTGCCTAGCCATATTCCCGTTAGCCCACCCAGCAAGGCACCATGATACGTTAACCCGCCGTGCCACAGTTGCCACAGTTCATCTGGCCGCTGCTGAAAATAATCCCACTGCGCCCAGATAAAGCTGGCACGCCCCAGCAGCAGCGCCAAGGTGAAGCCAAGCAGGAGGGGGTCGGGAAAAAACGGCCGTTTTTCCCGCCATCTCTGCCACCACACCAACGTCACGCCAGCCACCACCCCCAGCCCCAGCACGGCCGTGTAGCTATATAAAAAGAAGGAGCCATAACGTCCCAGGATTGGATACATAGGATATACGCATCAAGGTCATAAAGTGACCTTCTTTTGCTTGCAAGTAGCATGTTACAAGTCGCAAGTCTTGTCAGCAAACCAGACTTGCCACCTGTTACTTGCCACTTGGAGCCAAGAAACAAAATGTCAGTTTATGGCCGTTCACAGTATAGATCGTAAAGGATATTGCCCCGCCCGGCAACCAGTGGGAGGATGGAGCTACTTCCTATTTCCTATACATCGTTTGCCCGGTTGCCCCCTATACTAAATGGAAGAACTGTATTGTGAGCAAAATAAATTCCACAAACTGGATTTAGAGGAAGTTGGTATGGTATCAAATGAGCAGCAATCATGGCTCTATACATTGGAAACACAGGTCACCCCTTATCCGCCGGCACCGCCACCAGCATGGCAAGACAGGCTGGAAAACTTTTTTCGGCAAAGTTATTTGCTGACGGCCACCCCGTTTTTTCACCTGCTGGTGCAGCGATTGGCGCAAGCGTTTCAGGTGCGGGGTGTTTATGTGGCGCTTTTGCCTGAAGCCGGCCGCGTGCAGACGCTGGCTTTTTGGCTGGATGCGAGGCTGGTTGGCAATGTGGCCTATGATTTGACAACGGCACCGTGTGCAGATGTGGTGCAGGAGGAGGGGATGCGGTATATGGAGGCGGTAACGGCCGTTTATCCCGCCTTTTGCGCCCAACTCGGTGTCTACGCCGATTACTATCTTGGTATTCCGCTCACTGCGGCCGACGGCCAGCTTTTAGGCCACTTGGTGCTGCTGCACGACGAGCCGTTTCAACTGCCGCTGTCGGATTGGTCGGTGTGGCCGCTGGTGTTGTCGCGCACGGCCATTGAGCTGGAACGTTGGCAAACGGCCGTTCAGCAAACCAACGCCATCCACGATTTGCAGCGTCGTGCCGAACAGCTTGCCGCGCTCTACGAAACCGCCCTTGACCTTACCCCATCCCCCGACTGGCCGCAGCTTATCCAGGTCGTAGGCGAGCGCATCAGTTCCCTGCTGAATGTCCACGGGCAAAACCTGTGGCTCGAACTGCATCTGGCCGACCCCGGCAACCACACATTTCACCTGCGCTGCCGCCACCCAAATGACGGCCGGCCCGTTTACCTGTGCGAACCCCCCACACCTGAACTGCGCCACTACGTTGCCCAAACCGGCGAAGCCCACATTGCCGCTGCCCTGCCGCAAGATGCCATGCTCTATCTCATGCCAGACGAAGCACGCTCCATCCACATCATCCGCAGCAGCGCACTGCTGCCCCTGCTGGCTGGCGAAAGGCGGGTTGGGCTGCTTTATATCGGTTTGCGCGATTGCTTGTCTTTTACGCCAGACCAAATCAGCGCCCTCATGGCGTTTGGCGACATGCTGGCCGACCTGCTACAGCGTATCAACCACATCCGCGACCTGCAAACAAAGCTGGTGCAAAGCCAAAAAAAGCTGGTTGATGTTGAAGCCCGCTGCCAGGCACTGGATCATCTGCGTACCAAACTCATTCATGATGTCACCCAGGAGTTGTTTACCCCCATTACCAGCGTGCGGCTTTACCTGGATTTGCTGGCTTACTGTCGTCTTGACCAAAACGCCCAGCGTTATGTTAATGTGCTGCGTGTCAAAACCCAACAGCTCCTTCAGTTTGCCGAAGATGCCCTGCACCTGTCACGCTGGGAGCAGCGCCCGGAAAATATACGCTTCCAGCCCGTTTGCCTGCACCGCGATTTGGCGCACATGATTGCGCTCTATGCCCAGTTGGCGCAGCAGGCGGGGTTGGCCTTTACCTTTCACCCCAATGATAACGGCTGCGTGCTTGGCGAAGCGAACCAAATTCGCCAGGCGGTTTCCGTGCTGCTGGACAATGCCATTGCCTATACCCCGGCGGGGCGCATTGTAGTGCGGCTGCTGGCAAACAAGGCGCATACCCAACTCTGTGTGCAAGTGGAAGACACTGGGGTTGGTATTGCGGCTGCGGAGATTCCCCACCTTTTTGACCGGTTCTACCGGGGCAGGTATGCGGGTGGGCAGCGGATACCGGGGCGGGGCTTGGGGTTGTCTATTGCGCTGGAGATTGCGCGGTTGCATGGCGGCCGGCTGGAAGTGGAGAGCCAGCCAGGGCAAGGCTCTGTGTTCCGCCTTTGGTTGCCAATTGCCTCTGAAAATGATAACACTACGCCGTTGGAGACTACTCCGTTGGGGGTAGTGCATAAGTAGGTATGCTCGTCACGGTCATAAAGCCACATGCCCTTGCTTGCAGGTAGCAAGTGGCAAGTAGCAAGTCTGGTCGGCAAATAAGCATTGCTACCTGTTACTTGCCACTTGTGGCCGATAAACCAAAAGCCTACTTATGACCATGAGCATTATAAACAGGTGTGGTCTTATGGCGCGAAAATTTTTAACGGCCGATTGGCACTATTTAACCATGTTGAATTATGAAATTGACCCGGCTCTGTTGCAGCCCTATGTGCCGCGTGGGACGGAGCTGGATGGGTGGAACGGCCGTTATTTTGCCAGCATCGTTGGTTTCCGCTTCCTCAATACCCGCGTCCTCAGCATCCCCATTCCCTTCCACATCAACTTTGAAGAACTCAACCTCCGCTTCTACGTGCGTCGCAAAGGGCCAGAAGGGTGGCGGCGCGGCGTGGTCTTTGTCAAGGAACTTGTCCCACGCTGGGCCATAGCCACCGTTGCCCGCCTGGTCTACAACGAAAACTATGCCGCCCTGCCCATGACGCACCAAATCACCCCTGATGCCAGCCAAAACCTCGACATCCGCTACCGCTGGCGGCTGGGGCAAGCCTGGAACCAGATTCATGTGACCACCCAGGGCGAAGCCGTCTACGCCGCCGAAGGCTCCGAAGAGCAGTTCATCACCGAACATTACTGGGGCTACGCCGCCCAGCGCGATGGCGGCACGGTGGAATATGAAGTGGAACACCCCTCTTGGCGCGTTTGGCAAGTTTCCCATAGTCAACTTGAGTGCGACGTGGCCGCACTCTATGGCGCTCAATTTGTGGCTCCACTGAGCCAAAAACCCAGCTCCGCCTTTGTGGCCGATGGCTCTGCCATTGTGGTGCGGCAGGGCAAGCGAATTTAGCAGGAATTTTTGACAGGATTCACAGGATTGACAGGATTTTTGGCTGTGGTTTGCCAACGCGCAGGAACAACCAACGCCTGGATCTTGTCTTAAGTTGTATGAAACGAAAAACAGCCTTGATGGAACCGCGCAAGCGGGTGGCGCTGGTGGCGCATGATCACAAGAAGGATGATTTGCTGGAGTGGGCGGCGTTTAACCGCGAGATTTTGGCGGAGCACCAGCTTTATGGCACGGGGACTACGGGGGCGCTGGTGGAGCAACTGCTGGGGCAGCCGGTGATCAAGATGCAGAGTGGGCCGCTGGGGGGCGACCAGCAGATTGGGGCGAAGATTGCCGAGGGGGAGATTGATTGCCTCATTTTCTTCTGGGATCCGCTGCAAGCGCAGCCCCATGACCCGGATGTGAAGGCGCTGCTGCGGCTGGCGGTGGTGTGGAACATCCCGGTGGCGATGAGCTGGGCAACGGCCGATTTTCTCATCTCCTCCCCCCTGATGTCCAGCCCCTACACGCGCCAACTGACTGATTATGATGAATATCGGCAAAGGTTGGCAAAACGGCCGTTTTCTCACCCTGCTGCCGAATGACCCGTTCCTTCCCACCCAAAATGACTGTTTGTGTCGGTGCTGTCGTGGTGCGCGTTATGCAGGGCGAACAGCACGTACTCTGGGTTCGCCAAACCTATGGCTGGCTCAAGGGGCAGTGGAGCATCCCCTGGGGGTTTGTGAACCTGGAAGACGGTACGCCGCAGCCCCCGGAACTCGCTGCTGTGTGCGAAACCCTTGAAGAAGCAGGGGTGGTTGCTGAAGTGGCGGGGCTGCTGGGGGTGCAAAACCTACGTTTTGACAGCGGCGAGCCATTTATCGCCTTGCTCTTTCTCTGCCGCCACGTTAGCGGCGAGCCAACGCCGGATAACCATGAAACCGACCGTGCCGTCTGGTTTTCGTTAACCGAAATGGAGGCAAGCGGCGAAACGTTTGAAGCCCAAAACCAGTGGCTGGTGCGCCGTATACTGGCCGGCAATTACCAACTTTTGCCACCGCAGCCAGATAATCCATATCGGCCAGAGCAGGCGTTTTTTTAGGTGAAGTTCTCCAGCTGATCTACCGAGCTGAGGAGCAAATCTGGTTTGATAAGCCCTTTGATGAGCGGAATCAGCAACCGCTGCGGGAAGGTGTGGGGGTGGATGACGATGTAGCGGTTGAGATGGGGAAGCTGGTGGATTTTGTGCAGCCAGATTGGATTAAGCGGGTGGGCAATCGTTAGTTCGATTGTGTCAACCACATAGTCCCAGCCCTGTGGTTGGCTTTGGCCAAAGCGGCAGGCCTGCTGTAAAACTTCTTGCAGCATTTTGGGGCCAATATAGCCACTGGCGTGGACGTAAAGTAACGGCAGATTATCGCCCCGATAAAGGACGATTCTGCCAAACCGATGATGGATTTCGTGAAAGTGGGTGATTGCAAAGGGTAACATAGGCTCTGTTGCCATGACGCTAAATGGTTGTGCCAACACAATTGATCCAATAAGATGAGGATAGTATAGGACACAGGGTTGCATTTGCAAACCAGGGAGCGGGCAACGAGTTACCTGTTGAAGCAAAAATGGATGGTGCTGTGATTGTCCCTGTCCTTTGCTTCCCATTGTCGGTTGCGGCGGCGGGAAAAAGTGATAAAAATTGGGCGAAAGTTCGTTTAAATGAGGTGATACTGTGGATTTAGAAATTATTCCCCTGGATGAATCGCAGCTAAAGGCTGCTCCGAAAGATGATTTTGGCTTTGGCAACAAATTTTCTAACCGGATGTTTACGCAAAAGTATACGGCCGGCGTTGGTTGGCACGATGCCCAGATTGGCCCCTATGCGCCGTTTGTGCTGCCGCCGTCAACGGCCGTTTTTCACTACGCCCAGGAAATTTTTGAAGGCACCAAGGCCTACCGCCGTCCCGACGGCAACATCAACCTGTTCCGCCCCTGGGACAATGCGCGGCGGTTCAACCAATCGGCCGTTCGCATGTCCATGCCCGTGGTAGACGAAGAAGACCATTTGGCCGCCATTGTCAAGCTGGTGGAGCTGGAAAACGACTGGGTTCCCGAAGCAGACGGGGCTGCCCTCTACATTCGCCCCACCATGATCGCCACCGAACCGGCGCTGGGCGTTCACGCCAGCAAGGAATATATCCATTTTGTCATCACCGGCCCCGTTGGCTCCTACTTTGCCACCGGCTTCAACCCTGTGGCGGTTTATATCGAAGACAAATATATTCGTGCCGTTGTCGGCGGTGTGGGCAGCGCCAAGACAGGGGGCAACTATGCCGCCAGCCTGTTTGTGGGGGCCGAGGCACAAAAGAAAGGGTATTCCCAGGTGCTGTGGCTCGACGCGCTGGAACGCCGCTATGTGGAAGAGGTGGGGGCGATGAACATTTGCTTTGTTTATGAAGGCAAGCGCGTTGTCACCCCGCCGCTGACGGGCAGCATTTTGCCGGGCGTGACGCGTAATTCGGTGCTGACGCTGGGCGCAGATTTGGGTTACGAGATGGCCGAAGAGCGTGTAGATGTGCATGAAATGCTGGCTGACATAGCTTCGGGCAAGATTACCGAGGTGTTTGGCTGCGGCACGGCGGCGGTGATTGCGCCAGTGGGCAAGTTTGGCTTCCAGGATACGGATTACATTATCAACAATAATGAGCCGGGCCCAGTTTCCAAACATCTGTTCAAGGAGCTGACCGACATTCAATATGGCCGGGTTCCCGACCGCTTTGGCTGGACGTATACGATTGAGGTGAAGTAAACGGCCGTTTGGCTGGTGAGTTGCAGGAATAACGGCCGTTTTTTGCTGATTTGTGGGGAAAAACGGCCGTTTTTTATATTCACCTTGCTTACATCACTCGTTATAATAACGTTATGATTGAAATAACAATTCAAGTTCCTGACAGATTAGCCAATCGTGTGACGCGCTGGTTGCCACTCATTCTTGAATTGAACATGATCCCCTTTCAAACCCAGGCTGCCACCGTTGCCAATGAAACGATCCGCTTTTTGCTCGACAACCCGACCCCTGGTATGTTTTTAGCCTATTCGCCCTCGTTGGCGGCGCAAACACGTCTGAAACGCCTTTTGGCTCTTAATCAAGCTGATATGTTAGGTGAGGAAGAAAACCGGGAGCTGGATGAATTGGAGCAAATTGAGCATCTTGTGCGTATGGCAAAATTGCAGGCCAAAGCATAGAAGCAATCGCTCCAATGTCTGAACGTGTTTCCAATGCTTTGCGCCGACAACTTTACCAGATTGCTCGGCATCGCTGTGAATATTGCCTCTATCCAGCTGATTTAGCTGATTTTCCTCATGAACCAGATCATATTGTTCCCCTGCAGCACGGTGGTAAAACAGAATTAGATAATCTGGCACTCGCGTGTTTTCCTTGCAATAGACGAAAAGGGCTGAATGTTGGCTCATATGATGAGTTAACGGGCCAGTTGACCCGTCTTTTTCACCCACGCCACGACGCATGGTTAACCCATTTTGAGTTGGTCAATGGATTCATCCGGCCGAAAACCGATATTGGACGGGTTACAGTGCGCCTTTTAACATTGAATGATGATAGACGAGTTTGTGAACGCCTGTTGGCGATGGAACTGGGTCTTTTGAAGGTGCAGGATGCTTAACGATTACCAAGCCCGCCTCTTACGCCGATTCCAGCAGCAGCGAGAATTTGCGGCGGGGTATTCGCCGCTCTATGCCTGTTTGTTTGGCACGGTGGCGGATTGGCTGGCAGTGCGGCCGCCAACGCCATTGGTAATGTGGTTGCTGGAGGCGTGCGCGGCGCGGCAGCCGTTTGATGTGACGCTGCTGCTGGCGGCGGGGCTGCACCGCGACATTTTGCTGGGGGTGGAGGAGGTGGCGGAGCTGGCGGCGTATTATCCGAGCGTGGGCGGAACGGCCGTTTCTCCCCCTCCTTCCCCCGCCTTTGCCACCGCCCTCCACGATGCCATTTGGGCGCGGCGCGAGCCGCTGGCCCACTTTATCCAAACCGCCACCGTGCAAACCAACGAAACCGGGCGCGGGCTGGTGTGGCTGCTGCCGCTCCATTATCTGGGCTGGGAAGCGGTGCAACTGCTTGATTTGGGGGCCAGCGCCGGGCTGAATTTGCTGGCCGAACAGCGGGCGTATCGTTTGGTGGATCAGCGGGGGCAAACTGTGGCGGATTTTGGCGCGGGGGAGCCGGTGCAGTTTACGACGCGGCTGCAGCAGGATGCCGATTGGCTAAACGGCCGTTTGCCATTGCCGCGCATCGTGGGGCGAATCGGTGGGGATATTGCGCCGTTTGGGCTGGAAACGGCCGTTGCCGAACAAACCCTCGCCGCCTACGTTTGGGGCGACCAAACCCACCGGCTGGCGCGGCTGCGCGAAGCCATTGCCGCCTGGCACCAAACCGCCCAAACCGCTGCCCCCGTCCAGCTCTTCCCCCTCAACCTGCCCGACGGACTCCCCCATTTTTTGCAAACCCATTTGCCATCATCAACCACACCGCTCGTCATCTACAACACCTACATCACCATGTATTTGGCCGAACGGGGAGCCGACCTGCGTGACCATATTGCCGCGTGGGCCAGGCAGCAGCCCTGCCCGGTGCTGTGGCTACAGTGGGAGCCGCCGCACGGCGAGCCAACCGCCGCCCCGGTGTTTGGCTGGTGTGAATGGACGGCCGATTTTTTCCATAGCGGCCAACACCAGCAGTGGCGGCTGGGGTGGGTGCAGCCACACGGCACCGACGTGGTGTGGGAAATGGACGTGGCCGCATGGGGTCATCGCGTTCTGGAAAGCCTGGTTTAGAAGTTCAACTTCTCCCAGAAGTTGAACTTCTTGGCGTTAACTCATTCAAAAACACGACCAAACCTCTCCATTCGCGGTATAATAGCTGCAAGTAGCGACGTTAAAGGCATACTGTCCTACTCTATGGCTGGTTTTGGCTGGCTAACAGCGACGGTGTGTATTGAAGGAGCGTGTAAAGAGATGGAATTTTTAATCCCTCTGATCTGTATGTTTGGCGTGGGGCTGGTGCTGTTTGTGTGGGTCTCCATTCGCATTGTGCAGGAGTATGAACGGGGCGTTATTTTTCGGCTGGGGCGGGTGAGCGGAGCCAAGGGACCGGGGTTGTTTTTCCTCATTCCAGTGCTTGACCGGATGGTGAAGGTAGATTTGCGGACAATTACGCTGGACGTGCCGTCGCAGGATGCGATTACGGCCGATAATGTGACGGTCAAGGTGAACGCTGTGGTCTATTTCCGCGTCATTGACCCGATAGCGTCTGTTATTCAGGTGGAAGATTATCGCCGGGCTACCTGGCAAATTGCCCAAACCAGCCTGCGTAACGTCATTGGGCAGTCGGAAATTGATGATTTGCTGCGCGAGCGCGAAGCGATTAACGAACGGCTGCAGCACATTATTGATGAAGCCACTGAGCCATGGGGGGTGAAGGTGAGCATTGTGGAAGTGAAGGACGTGGAGCTGGACACGACGATGGTGCGGGCGATGGCGCGGCAGGCGGAAGCGGAGCGCGAACGTCGGGCGAAGATTATCCATGCACAGGGCGAGTTGGAAGCGTCGTACCAGTTGACAGAGGCGGCGCGGAATATCAACAAGGAGCCGGGGGCGATGGTGTTGCGTTATTTGCAAACGCTGGTGGAGATTGGCGTGGAGCAAAATACGACGACGATCTTCCCGATCCCGATTGATTTGTTGGGGCCGTTTATGAACAATTTTGGCAGCGGTACCGCCAAGAGCGACAAGCAAGCGGAGTAAGGCAAATTTGCGTCGCTGGTTTTTAGACAATATTGCAGGCGGCGGGATGGCTCGCCGCCTGTTTGTGCAACTGGGGGTGGTGGTGCTGCTGACGGGCTGTTCGCTGTTGGCGGGACCCCAGCGCCCAACCATTCCTACGCCCATTCCGACGGTTCCCTCTTTTTCCGATTCCTCGTTTGATTTGTCGCCTGACCTGGTGCAAGATCCGGTGAGCAGTGTGGTGCCGACCGTTGACCCTGCGATTGCTGAATTGGTGAATGCGGTGTCGCAGCAGCAGTTGTTGGCCTATGTGCAAACGATGGAGGGATTTGGCACGCGCCATAGCTTTAGCGTGACCGACAGGGCAGATTTTGGGGTGGGGGCGGCGCGGACGTGGATTTTTAATGAGTTTACGCGGGTGGGAAACGGCCGTTTGCAGGTCGAATACGATGAATTTCCCGTTTCCTTTGACGGTGTAGATTGGCCGCAGCGCAATGTGGTGGCAACCCTGCCCGGCACCGGCACCCATCCCGGCGTGGTGGTGCTGATGGCGCATTATGATTCGCGCACCATTGAAGTGAATGACGGCACGGCTCGCGCACCTGGAGCCAATGACAACGCTTCGGGGGTGGCGGTGCTGCTGGAAGTGGCGCGGCTGCTCAGTTCTCGCTTTTGGAATCAGGACATTGTATTTGTGGCTTTTGCCGCCGAGGAGCAGGGGACACACGGCAGCCGTCACTTTGTGGCCGATAAAATGCTCGATGGCTGGTTGGTTGATGCTGCGCTGAACAACGACATTGTGGGGGGCCGGCCGGGTATTCCCCAATCTATCCGTGTTTTTGCTGCCGCGCCAGACACATCACCGGCGCAGCAGTTGGCGCGGTATGTGGATTATGTGGCGGGGCTGTATATTCCGACGTTTGGAACGGCTGTTCAGGATGTGGCTGACCGCGAAGGGCGTTTTAGCGACCACATCCGCTTTTTAAACGCCGGTATTCCTGCCCTGCGCCTGACTGAATCGCAGGAAGAGCCAACCTACCAGCACAACGGGCTGGATACGGCAGATCGCATTGATTACAACTATTTGCGCCAGACCGTACAGCTCAATTTGGTAACGGCTGCCAACATCATCGGCGCACCAGCGCGGCCGGCACCGCCCAACGTGGCGCAAATGGAGCTGCAAGGGGCGTATTTGCTGACGTGGGTGCCAGATGTGCAGGCGGCGGGGTATGCGATTTCCTTCCGCCCCATTGGGTCGCCTACTTTTGAGCCGTTTCGGCTGGTGGGTATCAACGAGGCGGGTAATGTGGCACTGACGGGGCTGAATCCGAATGTAGAGTATGGGGTGAGTATGGCGGCGATTGGGGAAAACGGCCGTTTGTCCCTTTTCTCTCCCGAAATTTTTGTGGGGCCGTTTCCGTAAGGGTTAGTCAAGGGCGGCTAAAACGCGCTGGCATAGTTGGGCACTGATCCAAATATCTGGACGTACAGCAATCTCACTAATGAGGGATTTGGTTTGTTGATGCGTAATTGCGTTTTGACGATATGCTTGCACTAAAATGCCTAACGTTCCTTTGGTAGCCAATCCGAGACGGCGTGCTTCGCTGCGGGCGATTTCATCATCCATTAACACCAGTTCAGGTGAAACTTGTTGTGCCAAAGCGAGTAGCTCTGTTTCTCCCGCATCTAGCATCACGGGTGGATAGTAGTTTTCTAATGCAAGCGCAGGTACAGTTACGATAGGCCAATCTTGTTGCTGCCAAAAGCGCTGTATGAGTCGAGCATCTGTGTGGCCGCGACGTAAACCAACTGTAACCACTTCGCTATATACAGCTTGCGGAATTGTGACTGTTGTGTATAAAGAGGCTAATAAATCGAGACGATTGAGCTTGCCTAAAACAATCAGTGGGCCAGCATTGCATAGAATGGCACTCATTGTAGCTCTTCAGCCAATGTTTTTTCGCTGTAGGGCGGCTCCAAGCCGCGAGCGTAAGCGTGAGCAGCCATTTCGCTCTGCGTTAAGCCTGCTTGGGCAGCCGCAGCACCGAAGCTCATCTCGCCACGCTGGTATTGAGCCAGGGCTTGCTCAATATGCAGGTCACGTAACCCTCGTTGGAGCAGATCTGTCATCACAGCCTGTCCCGCAGCCTTAATCTCACGAGCCAGGTGGGCTGGTAACTTTAGGGTAATGGTTTCTTGCTCAATCATATAACGCTACCTCAATGTCTGTATTGTAGCATATACTTGTATTTTTATGACTATCCTCTCACACATTCAGGCCAAACCCCTGCTGGCGGCGCGGGCGCGAGGCGAAACGGCCGTTTCCGTCTCGCTTGATTTGGGGTTAAAAACGGCCGTTTTATCCTTAACCCCCAGCCACATTCTCCTGCCCGACGGCCGGCAGCTTGCCTGGGCGCAGGTGGAGGAGATTGCTGCCAGCGAAAATAGCTGCTTTTTGGTTGAAGACGGCGACATTCACAAAGTCCAGTTCTTTTCTGAGGCGTTTAACCGCGCCTATAGCCTCTACCCCACCCACAGCGCCCCCACCATGCTGGTGGCTGGTTTTCCCATGCACCGCATCAAGGACACCGACCCCTGGCGCGACACCCAGGCCAAAATTCAGGCGGTGCAGCCAATGGGCAGCGTGCTGGATTGCAACATGGGGCTGGGCTACACTGCCATTCAGGCCGCCGAACGTGCCGACCACGTGACCACGATTGAGCTTGACCCCACCGTGCTTGAGGTTTGCCGCTGCAACCCGTGGTCGCAGCCGCTGTTTGACAACCCCAAAATCACCCGACTGCTGGGCGACACCTTTGATGTGGTGGAGACGATGGCCGACGGCCGTTTTTCCTGCATCATCCACGACCCGCCAACCTTTAGCCTGGCGGGGCATCTCTATTCGGCTGATTTTTACCGGGAGCTGTGGCGGCTGTTAAAACCAAAGGGGCGTGTTTTCCACTACATTGGCGACCCCGACAGCCGTTCCGGGCGCACTGTGACGCGGGGCGTGGTGCGCCGCTTGCAGGAGGTGGGGTTTCGCCAGGTCAAGCCTGCCCTCCGTGCCTTTGGCGTGGTGGCATACAAGTGAAAGGATAATATAGAGTTGTTTTCATGATGGTACCAAAAATTTGGACTGTGTTGCTGGCTTGTTTGATGCTATTGGCGGCTGGCTGTGGGGGAGAAACGGCCGTTTCTCCCACCCCCACCTTCCCCGGCCCCGCCTTCATCCTCTTCTACACCAACAACTGACCCCCCTGAGCGCAAATGCAGCCCATCGTGAATGGGCTGGAAGATGAATTTGCTGGGCGAGTTAGCTTTCACCGCCTGAATGTCGAGGAGCCGGAACAGGCGCAGATTCAGCAGCAATATGGGCTGCGTGGTCATCCGTCGGCTGTGATTCTGGACGCAGACGGGCAGCCAACGACGCAATTTGTGGGGATAGTTGAAGTGGAGAGGCTGCGGGAGGCGTTAACGGCCGTTCTTCCCTGACAACTTTTTCATATGGAGATTGAGAGATTGGGAGACTACGCCACTCTCCCAATCTCCCAGTCTCCCAATCTCTGCTTTTTTAAAGGGAACACTATGACAACCGAACAACCATTAGCAGGAAAAGTGGCCGTGGTGACGGGAGCAGGCCGAGGGATTGGCCGAGCGATTGCGTTGGGGTTTGCGGCGGCGGGGGCGGCGGTGGGGTGCGGGGCGCGAACGGCCGTTGAGCTAACCCAAACCGTCAGCGACATCGAGGCGGTGGGGGGGCTGGCGTTGGCGGTGGTGGGGGATGTGGCGGAGGAAACGGCCGTTTTTCACCTCATCAACCACACCGCCGCCACCTTTGGCGGGCTGGATATTTTGGTCATTAACGCCGGGATGAGTCCGAAAAAAACGGCCGTTGCCGATGGCGACCCCGCCGACTGGCAGCGCACTATCGAAGTCAATTTGATAGGAGCCTACCACTGCGCCCGCGCCGCCATTCCCCACCTGCGGGCGCGGGGCGGCGGCAAAATCATCACCATTGGCTCTGGGCTGGGGCATCGCGGGCTGGCCGGTGGCTCCGCCTATGCCGTTTCCAAGGCCGGGCTGTGGATGTTCACCCGCGTGCTGGCGCAGGAACTGTGGCCCGACAACATCAGTGTTAACGAACTCATCCCCGGCCCCGTTGACACCGCCATGACCTCCACCAGTTCCGACAACCCCGACAGTGTGGGTAGCATCAACGGTGAGTGGGTAAAGCAGCCAGAGGATGTGGTGCCATTGGCGCTTTTTCTCGCCACCCAACCCACCATCGGCTCCACCGCCCAAAGTTTTAGCCTCATGCGGCGTGACTGGTCATAATGGTGCTGGGAAATCCTTTGCTCCCTTTCCACAAGAGCCAAAAAATAAGCACCACTTCGCCCACAAAGGTAAATTGGCTGATAAAGATGGCATTATCAGGAATCAGGAGCTTACTCACGCTGTCAATCATATAGCCTAAACCGGCAATAAGGAGCAAGATTCCCAGCCATTTGGGGATGTAGCCTGACTGGAAAGCCAGATAGCCAAGACCAGCAAGATGCAGGCCAAAGATGAGAAGTCCGGCATCCCAGCCGTTTTGGAACGCATTTAGCAGTACCATGACCTGGGCGTGCAGCAAGTTTGTCTCAAGAGCCGGGGTGGTATGGCTTCCGGTGAGAAGCTGCACCGCAGTGAACAGGTTGCTTGAGGCAATGGCAAAAATGGCTGCATAAACGATTCTGAACCAGGCGGTTAGCAGCGAAAGCATTTTGTTGGTGGGCATGAGCAACACGTAAAGTCCCCAGGCCACAACAACATCAAGAATGGCGACGACCAAGAGCAAGAAAGCACCCAGGCGAAATGCCCCTGGGGAGCCAACGATATTTTCGGCCGTGGTTTTTGCGTCCCCCGGCACAATCAGCGTTTGCAACACAGCGAAATTGGCGTAGCCTGCCAAAATTGCCATGCCGAGTAAGGTTAGCCCGGCTACAATAACGGCCGTTTTTAGCGAAAGTTTGTCCATATTCTTACGATTCATCAATCAACGGCTCCTTTCTGGCTCTTTTGTCCGTTGGCCTGCATATCAATAATGACCTTGCCCCGCGCCCGTTTTGTTTCTACATAACGCATCGCCTCGGCAACCTCGGCAAAGGGGTAACAGCGGTCAATGACGGAGTGGATGCGTCCGGCTGCCAGCATCTCGGCCAGGAAAATGAGGTCGTCTTTAACGATATGGGCCATCAAGGGGGCGATTACCTTGCCAGTGATTTTGCTGGTCAGGCTGCCCAGGGTCATGACCTGCAACATGCGGGGCAGGGTGGTGAAGCCAGCAACCACGGCCTTGCCGTTGGGGTTGAGGGCGCGGTTGTAGGCAGCAACGGATTTGTTGCCCACAGCATCGTAAATCAGGTCGTAAGAACGGCCGTTTTTTACAAAATCTTCCTTCGTGTAATCAATCACATGGTCAGCCCCCAGCGACCGTACCAACTCCATATTGCGCGTGCTACAAACGGCCGTTACCTCCGCCCCCCACGCCTTGGCAATTTGCACCGCATACGTCCCCACGCCACCCGATGCCCCATTCACCACCACATGCTGCCCCGCCTCCAGCTTACCTATGTCTCGCAGCCCTTGCAAAGCCGTAAACCCAGCCACCGGTACCGCCGCCGCGTCAGCAAACGAAACGTTGTCGGGCTTGTGGACAAGCAGCTTTTCCGGCACCACCACATACTCCGCAAACCCACCGCTGCCAATATCAGTAAATACAGCGTCCCCCGGCTGAAATTCCGTCACACTCTTGCCCACGGCCTCCACCGTTCCGGCAATGTCGGCCCCAATGCGGCCGTTTTTGGGAGCCAAAAGCCCGCCACCCAGCCGCACCAGGAAAGGCGCACCCCGCATTCGCCGCCAATCCAGCGGGTTCACCGAAGCCGCCATAATTTTGACCAGCACATCCGTATCCCCAACCGTTGGCTTGGCAACCTCCACAAATTGCAGCACATCGGGGGAACCATATTTAGAATAAACAACAGCTTTCATCAAACACCTCTCAAATTTCAAATAGTGACAACAAAGGCAGCCCCAAATCCCGGGCTTTTTTCAGCAAGCCATAGAGGGCGGACTGGTCGGCAACGGGGCCTGTCAGCACGGTCTCGCCATTTTCGGCCAGGTCAATCGTCAAGCCATCAAACCAGCTTGCCCACTCCTGTCCCAAATGTCCTTTGAGCCTGATTTGATAGCAGGTTGTGGCCGATAGCTTGCCGTCCGGGTGCTTGCTGTTTGTCATGCCATCAGAATAATGGCAAAAAGGGGGAGGGTATAGACACGAAAGTGTTGTTTGGGGGTGTTAGAGCAGCCCTAATTCCCGCGCCCGCGCCACCGCTTCCGTGCGGCGGCGCACACCCAGCTTGTCAAAAATGCGTCGGTTGTGGCCTTTCACACTGTCAATTGCCAGAAAAAGCCGGCCGCCAATCTCCCGATTAGACAACCCCTGGGCAATGAGATGCAGCACCTCCAGCTCGCGGTCGCTCAGTGGGTCAACCAAGGGCTGGGTGGCAGGGTGGGGGGCAAATGTGGTTAGCAGCGTGGCAACATAATTTTGCCACGATTCGCCGAGGCGGGCTTCGCGCTGCACGCGGGTCAGCAGTGCGGCCATCGGCGGGCCTTCATCCACAAACGTCCGCACAAACTGCTGCGGTTCGGCCAGTGCCAGGGCGGCCAGCAGATGCTGCGCGGCGGCATCAGCTTTGCCTGCGGCCTCATGCGCCAACGCCTGCAGCACCATCACCTTGAGCCGTTTGTCGTGCCACTGTCTGGTTTCCATTCGTTGGCGCAGTGGCTCCAGCAGGTGCAGGGCGGCGACGGCATTTCCCTGGGCAAGATGAACACGGGCAAGGGTGAGGGGGTGGTTTTGGGCGAGAGAAACGGCCGTTTCTCCCCCCTCTCCCCTCCGCAACAGCACCTCAACCTGCAACGCCGTCGCCTCCCCCAATTGCATCTCAAATCGGTGCTGCCGTGCCGTTTGCGCCGCTTGTCCCACAATGCTCGCCGCCTCATCCACCCCCCCCTGCGCCAGCCGCAGCCGCGCCAGAAACAGCTCACTCATGACGGCGCGGTCAATGCGGCTGCCAAACTGCCGCGCCAGCGGCGCATTCTGCTCCCAATATCGCTGGGCTTCATCCAACTTGTTCCACTCATAGTGAATCCGCGCCAGCCCTAGATATGCTTCACACATCGGCAGCGGCGGCGGTTCCCCCACTGCTTGCAGCAGCCCTTGGTACGTTTGCGCCGCCTGCTGAAGCTGGTTATTCCCTTCTTGAATGTTGCCAATGCCCAGCGTAGACATCATGGCAATAATTGGATGCCCCATTGCCACCGCTTTTGTTTGGGCTTCGGCATAGGCATGGGCAGCGGCGGCGCGGTTGCCCTGCAGCAGATAGGCATAACCCAAATTCCAGCTAATGGAGGCACGCACGGCCACATTGTTGGGGCTGAGGTATTCCAGAGCGCGGTGGGCCTGGGTGATGATGGTGTCAACCTGGTGGGTTGCCACACCCACGGTGGCGCGAATGGAAGCGATGCGGCCGATGAGGTCGCGGGTTTTGGTGTCTTGAGCTGTCTCTGGCAGCATTTTTTCGGCGGCCTGCACCTTTTCTTCAATGGTTGCCAGTTGGCTGACGGCGAGCAGGGTGGAGGCGTAGGTGATGGAAAGGGAGGGGCGGGTGGCAAAAACGGCCGTTTCCAGCGACCGCAACCAGTTCAAAATTGGCACCGCCCCACCGCGAAATTGCAGCGATGGCCCCTTGGCATCAATCAGGTACTCAGCCCGGTCAATGTCGTGGGCGGCCGTGGCGTGGTGGAACGCCTCAATTTCCAGATCGTGCTTCTCAAACCAGGTGCTGGCGCGAAGATGGAGCGAGGTTGTCAGCGGTTGCCCGTGCTGCTGCAGCCGCTGCCGCAGCAGGTCGGCAAACAGGTGGTGATACCGATACCAGCGGCGTTGGCCGTCCAGCGGGATGAGAAAGAGGTTGGCTTGCTCCAGATGGGCGAGCGTTTCCTGCCCGGAAATGGCAGGATTGGCGAGAACAGCATCACACAGCGGGGCGCACAGGCGGTCGAGAACGGCCGTTTGCAGCAAAAATGTCTGTGTTTCCTCCGGCTGCTGCTGCAGCACCTCCTCCACCAGATAATCCAGCACAAAGCGGTGGCTGCCGCTAAACGAAGCAATAAAGCGACCTGTGTCTGCTTGCCCTTGCAGTGCCAGAGCCGCCAGCTGTAGCCCGGCAATCCACCCCTCGGTGCGGCTTTCCAGGGCGGCAATATCGGCCGTGGTCAGCCGCAGCCCCATCACCCGGTGCAAAAATTCGGCCGCTTCGGCCTGCGTAAAGCGCAAATCAGCCGCCCGCAGCTCCACCAGCTGATGCCGCGCCCGCAGCCGCGCCAGTGGCAGCGTGGGGTCTTCCCGTGTGGCAATGACCAACTGCATCTGCGGCGGCATGTATTGCAGCAAAAAGGCGACCGCTTCGTCAATCGTGGGGGCGTCAATCCGGTGGTAATCATCCAGCACGATGATAAAGGGCGTGGTGACGGGGGTAATGTCCTGCACCAGTGCTTTTGCCAGGGCAGTAGCTGGCAGTGGCTGGTTGGCCTGCAGCAGTTGAAACAGGGAGCTTTGGGCGTTGGGCAACGGCCGTATTGCCATCGCCAGATAGCCAAAAAACTGCGCCGGGTTGCTGTCTTCCGCGTCGAGCGACACCCAGCAGACGGGTTTGTCGCTTTGCTGCTGTAGCCAACTGGTGAGCAGCGTGGTTTTGCCATACCCAGCCGGAGCAGAGACAAGCAGCAGCCGGGTTTGGGGCTGCCCGGCCAGCTTTGCCAGCAGGTGTGGCCGCCCCACCTGCCCGGCGCGGTTGGGGGGCATATACAGTTTGGTGGGGAGCAGGGTGTTGAACATGGGGAGATTGTAGCGGGAAAGGGGGGAAGGGGACAAACGGCCGTTTGTAACCCGCATTTTAAGGTTTTTGGCCTATGATGCCGCCTGGTCGAGCGTCAGGGTTGTTGCACAAAGCATCAAAGATGTGGCTGCTGCGGAGGAAGAAGCCCGCAGAGTGCTATCAGGCCGATGATTAAAAAGATCACGCAAAGGTGCAAAGCCGCCAAAATAAAGTACTTTTCTTTGCGCCTTTGCGCCTTTGCGTGAAATTTTCTGACAGGTTATTCATAGACCCAAGCCCGCACCGTTTTATGCTACATCCGGGAGAAATGGGTATAATGGCTGGCTATGGCTTTTGAATTTTCATTTGAGATTGACGCAGAGGATCCACAAAGTAGGGGCAGAAACGGCCGTTTCGCCACCCCCCACGGCATCCTCCACACCCCCGTATTCGCCCCTGTTGGCACCCAGGGTACTGTCAAAGCGATGCGACCCGATGAACTGGTGACGCTCGGTGCAACCCTGATCCTGAGCAACACCTACCATCTGTATCTGCGCCCCGGCGACGAGCTGGTGCGCGATTTGGGTGGCTTGCACCACTTTATGCAGTGGAACGGTCCCATCCTCACCGACAGCGGCGGCTTTCAGGTTTTCAGCCTCAGCCAAACCCGCAAAATTGATGATGAAGGCGTAACCTTTCAATCTCACCACGATGGCTCTTACCACCGCTTCACCCCGGAAAAGAGCATCGGTATTCAGGAAAATCTGGGAGCCGACATCATCATGGCCTTTGACGAATGCCCGCCGCCCACCGACTATGAATACGTCAAGCGGTCGCTGGTGCGAACCCACGCCTGGGCGGAGCGGTGCGTAGCGGCCAAAACGCGGGGCGATCAGGCGCTGTTTGGCATTGTCCAGGGCGGCATTTTCCCCGACCTTCGCGCCCAAAGTGCGGAATTTTTGCTGGGGCTGGATTTGCCCGGCTACGCAATTGGCGGGCTGGCGGTGGGCGAATCCAAAAGCGAGATGTATACCGTGCTGGATCAAATGAACCCGATTCTGCCCCGTCACAAACCCCGCTATTTGATGGGGGTGGGTGCGCCGGAAGATTTGGTCAACGGGGTGCTGCGCGGCGTGGATATTTTTGACTGCGTGCTGCCAACGCGGCTGGCACGCCACAACACGGCGCTCATCAAGGGGGGCAAGCTCAATTTACGCAACGCCCGCTTTGAGCGTGACCCGCTGCCGATTGCCGAAGGGTGCGGCTGCTATACTTGCCAAAAATTTAGCCGCGCCTATTTGCGCCATTTGGTGAAGGCGAACGAGATTTTGGGCCACATGCTGCTGACCACCCACAACATTTACTTTTTGCTGGAGCTGATGCGCCAGATGCGGGAGGCGATTGCGGTGGGGCAATTACGGCCGTTTGCCGAGGAATTTTTGCAGTATTATCCGCCGATTCCGGCGACAATGTAGCGTTTTTGTTTTACCGCAGAGGATGCAAAGCTCGCAGCGATTCAACCTGTTTTTCTCTTTGCGCCCTCTGCGCCCTTTGCGGTTCAGATCCCAGGAATGAAGTAACGAGGTTTTTTATGAGTTTAATCGAAGCAATTATTATTGGCCTGATACAGGGAGCGACTGAATTTTTACCTATTTCCAGCTCCGGCCACCTGATTTTAGTGCCTCATTTGTTAAAGATGACCGAGCCGACGCTGGAGGTGATAGCGATTGTCCATTTGGGGACGTTGGTGGCGGTGTTGATTTACTTTTTGCGCGATATTTTGTCCATTGTAACGGCGGTGGTGGAGGGGTTGCTGTATAAACGGCCGTTTGAAGCCCCCGAAGCCCGTCTCGGTTGGTACGTCGTCGCCGGTTCCATCCCCGTTGCCATCGTCGGGCTGGCTCTTGCCGACTATTTTGAAAGCATTCTGGCGACCCCGCTTGTTGCCGCCATCATGCTTCTCTTCACCGCCATTCTGCTCATTGTCGGCGAACGGCTGCTGACCGGCAAAAAAGGGCTGGCGCAAATGACCTGGGGCGACGCCATGTTTATCGGCACGGCGCAAATGTTAGCCCTGATGCCCGGCGTTTCCCGCAGCGGCAGCACCATCACCGCCGGGTTGATGCGTGGGCTGGACCGCACGTTGGCAGCTCGCTACAGCTTTTTGCTGGGCATTCCCCCTATTTTGGGTGCCGGGCTGCTTTCTACCATTGACATCATCAACGCTAGCAACACCATGGCGCAACTGCCTACCCTGGCCGCCGCCTTCTTCGCCGCCGCCATTTCAGGCTACGCCTGCATCCATTTTCTCCTCACTTGGCTGCGCCAACGCAGTCTCTACCTTTTTGCCATCTACTGCGTCGCCTTTTCGCTGTTTAATCTGGCGTTGTTATGGTTTGGCATTGTTTAAACTGGAGATTAGAGATTGGAGATTGGAGAGTCACTAATCTCCAATCTCTAATCTCCAATCTCTCCTTCCTCCTCCTCCTCACCGCCTGCACCAGCCAACCCGCCCCACCGCCCGACCTGCCACCCACGCCGGCCGTCATTAGCCTACGAATTGGGGTTGCCAGCAGTGCCGTGGGGGTGATCGGTTTGGTGACGGGGGCATATGGGGAAGAACGGCCGTTTACCCACCTCCAGTTCATCCCCGCCAACGCCGCCGCCCTCTGGCAAGGGCTGGCCGATGGCACCCTCGATGCCGCCCTGCTCCACGTCATTCCCGCCGACAACGACCGCTGGTTTAACCCGGTGGCTTTGGACGGGCTGGCGGTGGTGGTGAACCCGGCTAACCCGGTGCGGTCGCTGTCGCTGGCACAGGTGCAGGGGCTGTTTTCCGGCCAAATGAGTAGCTGGCAGGAAGTGGGTGGCAAGGATGCCCCGGTGACGCTGATTAGCCGCGAGCCAGGTTCGGGGGCGCGGACGCTGCTGGCGCAGCAGGTGCTGGGGGAGCGGCGGCTGGCGTTGAATGCCCAAATTGTGGCGGATCAGGCGGCTGTGCTGGCGGCGGTGGCGGGGGAGGAAACGGCCGTTGGTTATGCCATGATAGGGAGCGTTGGGGAGGGGGTGGTGATGGTGGAGATAAACGGCCGTTTGCCCACCCCCAACGAGACCGGCACCCAAAACTACCCTCTTACCACCCCTCTCTACTTCGTCAACGCTACCCCCGACGAACCCCAAGGCGAACTCCGCGCCTTCCTCGCCTGGCTCCAATCCCTCGCCGGGCAAGCCATCCTCGCCCAAAAATACGGCCGTGTGCGTTAAGTAGTACCATTTCCAGCAACTTTTTGATATGCTGTGAGACAGTGAGAATTTGAACCACACAGAACGCAAAAGGCGCAAAGAATCCTCCCCAAACCTTTCTATGACCCTCTTTGTCTTCTCTGTTAACCTCTGTGGTACATTTTTTCCTAGCCTTACTATTTGTTCCCCAAGGAGAGAAAAACATGCATCCTCTGACAGACCCACAATTGATCGAAGGACTTGCTCTGTTTGAGCAAGCGGTTCCTGGCGGCATCACCCTCGATGACATTCCTGCCACCCGTCAATTTTTAGCCGGTCTCAATGCGGCAATGGCATCGCAAGTGCCAGATATTCCCGGCGTGGCAACCAGTGACCATTATGCACCAGGGTCGGATGGCGCACCCGCTGTCATGGTGCGCGTTTATCAGCCAGAAACCCGCCCCGTCACCCTGCCCGCCTTCCTTTGGATTCACGGTGGCGGCTACGTTTTAGGGGATGTGGCCGGAGATGATCTTAGGTGCAAGGGTTTAGCACTTTCATTAAATTGCGTCGTTGCATCTGTAGAATATCGCCTTGCCCCCGAACACCCCTTTCCTGCTCCGCTGGAAGATTGTTATGCCGCGCTGAAATGGCTGGCCGACAATGCCGACCAGTTCGGCGTGGACAAGGCACGCATTGCCATTGGCGGGGCCAGTGCCGGGGGTGGTTTGGCCGCCGGGCTGGGGCTGCTGGCGCGGGATCGGTCTGAGGTGGCTATCTGCTACCAGCTTTTGATTTACCCTATGATTGACGACACCAACATTGCTCAAGCTGGGCCAGACGTGCCGGATGCCCCCTTGTGGACACGCGCCAGCAATTTGCTGGGCTGGCGTGCCTATCTCAATCAGGAGCCGGGCAGCGAGGGGGTTTCGCCCTACGCCGCGCCCACACGGGCAGCGGATGTCAGCGGCCTGCCGCCAACCTACATCGGCGTTGGTACCCCCGACCTGTTTCGTGATGAGGATATTGCCTACGCCCAGCGGCTGATGAAGGCCGGGGTATCAACAGAACTCCATGTTTATGCCGATGGTTTTCACGGCTTTGACGGTTTTGCCGCTGGCTCAGATGCTGCCCAACGCTTTACGGCCGAGCAAATCCGCTTGTTAAACCGTGCGCTGCATGGTTAACAGACAAACCTTGTAGGGTGGATTGCCAATCCGCCCTACCAAATTAACAGCGTGAACGTGTTTGAGAAGTTCAACTTCTTCCGTGAAGTTGAACTTCTTGCCGGAAAGATATGACAACAGCAGGTTCGTATGATCGTCATTCTCACCGCGATGATGACGCGGAGATTCAGCGGCTGGCGGCGCAGGCGCGTTCGGGTTGGGGCAAGGAAGCCCGGATGCTGGTGTGGCTGGGGCTGCGGGATGGCATGTCGGTGCTGGAGCCAGGCAGTGGGCCGGGGTTTGTGACGGCGCAACTGCTGGATTTGCTGCCGGCAAGCACCATTACCTGCCTAGAGGTAGACCCGGTCTTGCTGGCGCAGGCGCAAACCGAATTGCAGGACAAGGCTGGTGGTCGCGTCCGTTTTGTGGAAGGGTCGGTGCTGGAAACGGGGTTTGAGGCCGACCAGTTTGATTTTGTCTATGCCCGGCTGCTGCTGCAGCATTTGTCTGACCCCGTGGGGGCGGTGCGGGAGATGTTTCGGGTGTTGAAGCCGGGGGGCAAATTGGTCATTTACGATGTGGATGATGACCTGTTTGGCTTTTTTGACCCACCCATTCCTGAATTTGCTCCGGTGCTGGAACGGTTTGGGCAGGCGCAGGCGGCGCGTGGGGGGGATCGGCGAATTGGGCGGCGGCTGTGGCGGATGCTGCGGTCGGTGGGTTTTGACAATCTTGAGCTGGAGGTGGTGGCAAGCCATAGCGATGAGAAACCGCTGGAATCGTTTATGCGCCATCTTGACCCGGAGCGTTTGGCCTGGCTGGTGAGTGGGGGGTGGTTGACGCAGGGGGAACTGGATGCGTTTGCCGCTGCCTGGCAAACCTTTATGGCGTCGGCGGGGTCTTATACGCTGTGGATGATGGTGATGGTGTGTGGAGAAAAGCCTGAATGAATGTTTCTGATCTGTTTGAAAATGGGCCGTGGCAATGGGGCTTGCGGGGGGATCCCTGGCTTTGGGATGAAATGCAAACACATTTCCACAATGTGCCCCTGCCTGCAACGATGGAGGAGCTGCGTGGGCTGCTTGAAGAAGCGTATGAAGCGTTGACTGGGCATCCGCTGAGCGATGAACGGCCGTTTTGTGTCGAGCGATTCAAGCACGGTGGCATGTCAAGTGGCTTTATTAGCCCCAAGTTTTGGGTGGAGACGGCGATACCTTTGCTGCTGGGGCGGTATGGGGAAACGGCCGTTTTTCCCCAATGATACCTACACCAAAATAACTCCATAAGTCCCATCACCCTAAACCTGCCCGACAAAAAACCACCGACGAAACCAGCCACACTTCTGGCAAAGCAGCCTAAGGGTTCAATCAAAAATAACTTTGCAGTTCTAGAAGGCCCATTTAGAAGTTCAACTTCTCAGAAGAAGTTGAACTTCTGGCGTAGCTTATTTAAGCCTCGTTCCTAAATAGACCAAACCTACCTCTAACCATCGGCTACGATTCATATACCCTGGCAATTTCGTCGCGGGCGGGGCGGGGAAGCAGGGAGCCATCGGGCTGTACAACGGCCGTTTTCTTCCCTCCCTCCCCCACTTCCCCAATAACCGTACAAGCAATGCCCGCATCGGCCAACGCCTGGCAAATGGGGGGAACGTCGGCGGAAACGGCCGTTAACAGCAGTGCCCCCGAAGCAATCGTCGCCAGCGGATCCAGGCCAAACGCCGCACACACCCGCGCCGCCAGCGGCAAAACTGGAATCGCTGCCGGGTTCACGTGCAGCGTGCGCCCACTCGCCTCGGCCAATTCCCACAATGCCCCAGCCAGCCCCCCTTCCGTCGGGTCGTGCATTGCCGTCACCCGGCCGGCGGCGGTAGCAACTTGGGCATCGCGCAGCACGCCAATGCCGGGGTGGTGGAGAAACGCCTGGGCTTCGGCCAACTCGGCCGGGCTAAAGGTGTCGGCCAGCCGTTCGGGAAACTCCCGCGCCAAAATGGCGGTCGCCTCGATGGGAATTCCCTTTGTCAGCAAAATCTTGTCGCCGGAGCTGGCACCAGCCGGGGTGATCAGCTTCTCTTTGTCCACTTCGCCAATGAGAGTACCCATCAGAATAGGGCGATCCAGCCCGTAGGTAATCTCGGTGTGACCGCCAATGAGGGAAATGTTTTTCTCGCGGCAGGCGGCGTAGAGTTGGTCGGCGAGGGTGGTGACGGAAACGGCCGTTGTTTTTCCTTCCGGCAGCAGCATCGTCACCATCAGCCAGCGCGGTGTGGCCCCCGTGGTGGCAATGTCGTTGCTGTTCACCTGCACCAAATACCAGCCAATCTCATCGGTGGCAAAGGTAATGGGGTCGGATTTGAAAACAAGGTAGCGGTCGCCAGCGTCCACGACGGCGCAATCCAGCCCAATGCCGGGCTTGAGCAGCACGCGAGGGTCACTAACGGGGGCAGCAGCCAGCAGTTGCGCCAGCAGGTCGGGGGGCAGTTTGCCAAGGGGGATTGAACTCATGACAGGTAACAGGTTGCAAGTGGCAAGTAACAAGTGACAGGTTTAACTTGCCACTTGTTACTTGCTACCTCATGACAGATAGAGCAGGAGTGCCATCAACGAGGAGCCATCGCGTATCTCCTGGTTGCGGATCATCGTTGTGATTTCGTCGGGAGCCAGCCAGCGGGTGGTCTGGATTTCGTTGGGGTCAAAATCGGCCGTTTTTTCTCCGGCGCGGCAGTGGACAACGTGAAAAATCTGGTTGGCAATGCCGTTCATGGGATGGTAGGTATAAAGCAGCTGGTGGTCGCTGGTTTCATAGCCCGACTCTTCCCATGCTTCGCGCCGCGCTGCGCCTAAAATAGCTTCGCCTGGTTCGGCGGTGCCGCCGGGGATTTCCCATTCGATGCTGTCGGTGATGTAGCGGTAGGCGTGGACAAACAGGATTTGCCCCTGTGCGTTTTCTACCAGCACGGCGACGCCTTCTTTTTCAAAGTCGAGGAAGTGGTGGCGTTCGATTAAACGGCCGTTAGGAAACAACACCCTGTCGGCATACAAATTCACCCACACATCCTCATAAATCACCGTTCTTGCAAGTCGTTGTGGCTTCATACACTTCCTAAAATCCTGTTCATCCTGTAAATCCTGTCAAAACTGCTCATTTAATCCCCCCAAACGCTGCAAAGTTGCTGTTTTTATGCAAAATCTCGACCTCACGGAACCCCACCCGGCGCAGCAAATCAATTTGAAACAACAGTGGGCGGGGCGTGTCCTCTTTGGCAATATAGGCAAACACATGGTCACGGTACGCCTCATCCTTCAGGCTCGCCAAATAATCGCCATACCGCTTCCACATCATTGCTTGAATGTGGGGAGTCGAGTGGTGGATCATGTCGGAAATCCACAGCGAGCCACCCGGCTTAAGGGCGCGGTACAGTTTGGCAAACACCGCCTCCCACTCTTCATCACCGCGCAAATGGTGCAGCACCGCCGCCGCCATGATGATGTCAAATTGCCCTTCTCCCAGCGGCAGCTCACGGATGTCGGCCTGGTGGGTGGTGATGTGGCCGACGTTGACCTGGCCTATGCGCTCGCGGGCGCGGTCGAGCATCGGCCGGCTTAAATCAACTAGGGTCACATCCAGCCCCGGCAATGCTTGCAACAATTTAAGCGTGTAATTACCCGCCCCACAGCCGATGTCGAGCGAGGCGGTAGCATCCGGGTTATTGGTTGCCGCCGCCTGCATGATAAGATCAAGCACCAGCGGCGCGTCCACAGTGGCCGACTGGCCGGTTTGGAGATTGGAGAAACGCTCCACGTCATTGTCAAAGCGGTGGCGTATTTCAGCCACGGTAGATTTCTGAGGGAAGTTGTTTGTCATTATCAAATAGGCGCGTTGCATGCAATTGTGAGTTAAGGTCTTTTCAGCAAAATAATGATCCTGTTCAAGATGAAAAAGCCGCAAGCCAAAGCCAAAAAAGTCGTTCCATTTGGATCATGTATTCTTGGCTTTGGCCTAACAATTTATTTGGGTAAAAACAATGTCATTTCGACGAGTCTTCGAGGAGATATCCCACTCATCAGGCCGTTGCCAACGGGATTTCTCGGAGGACCTCGAAATGACATGTTTGCCCGTTTATTTTGTTAACCGCCAAAGGCATGCAACGCGCTAGAGAATTACCACGTCTGATATTTAAACTCGCCATCAACCATGGTGCCAGCAATGTTGGTTTCTTTGACTTCATCGGCCGAGATGGTAAACAGGTCGCGGTCGTAGAAGGTGAGGTCGGCGTATTTGCCGGGGGTAATGGAACCCTGGCGGGCTTCGGTGCCGGCCGTTTCGGCAGCAGCCAGTGTAAAGGCGCGAATCGTTTCCTGCATCGTCAACTTCTGTTCCGGGTACCACCCTTCGGGGCCGGGGTCGCCAGCCTGGTTGCGCCGGGTAATGGCAGCGTAAATGCCCAGCATCGGCTCAATCGGCTCCACGGGGGCATCGGAGCCAAAGACGAGTAAGGCACCGCTGTTGAGCATGGTGCGCCAGGCATAGCTGTATTGGGCGCGGCTGCCCCAGTTGCGGTCGGCCATCACCATGTCGCTGGTGGCGTGGATGGGCTGCATGGAGGCGATGACGTTGAGTTCGGCCAGCCGGTTGAGGTCGCTGGGGTGCAAAACCTGGACGTGTTCGATGCGGTGGCGAAGAACGGCCGTTTCTCCCCGCGCCCTCTCCTCACCCCGCACCGCCTCATACACATCCAAAATATCATGGTTCGCCCGGTCGCCAATCGCATGAACCGTCACGCTCAGACCGTTGGCACTGGCCGCGCTGCTAATCGCCTGCATCTCCTCCTTGTCCTTCACCGCAATCCCGTAATTGTGCGGCTCTCCCTCAAATGGCTCCACCATCAGCGCGGTGCGTGGCCCCAGCGCACCGTCGGCAAAAATTTTCACCCCGCCAATCCGCAGCCAGTCATCGCCAAAGCCAGAGCGCAGCCCCACGCCAATAGCATGGTCAAGGCGGTATTCGGGGATGTTTTTGACAAAGCGCAGCCCCAGTTCGCCGTTGCTGTGCAGCGTTTGCAGCCCCACAAAGCAGTCGCGGTCATCAAAGTCATGGATGCCCACCAGCCCGGCCTGCCAGCACTGGGTTTGGGCATAGCGCATGGCGTCCACCACGCGGGCAGGCGTGGGTTCGGGGATGTGTGCCTCCACCAGTTCGATGGCGGTTTCAAAAAGGATGCCGGTGGGGTTGCCGTTACCGTCCCGCTGGATGCTGCCGCCGTGGGGATCGGGGGTGTGTTTGTCAATCCCGGCCAGGCGCAAGGCGGCACTGTTGACCCAGGAAGCATGGCCGCTGCGGTCACGGAAGTTGACGGGGTGGTTGGGGGCAATGGCGTCAAGCTGCTGGGCAGTGGGAAAGGCCACCACGTCCCAGTCGTCGTGCTTCCAGCCGCGCCCGCGCACCCATTCCCCGGCCGGGGTTTCGCCCACCTTGGCGGCAATGCGCCCCAACGCTTCGCCCACACTACGGCAACCGTCGAGGTTGACGCGCTGGAGTTGGAGGGAGTAGCCGTGGAAGTGGACGTGGGCATCTACGAGGCCGGGGGTGGCACAACGGCCGTTTACATCCACCACCTTGCCACCCGCCCCCAGCAGTGCTTTCATGTCGTCGTCATTGCCCACGCCAATGATGACGTTGTTGCGAATGGCAACGGCCGTGGCCGTTGGGGTTGCGGGATCCATGGTGTAAAAACGGCCGTTGATTAAAACAGTTGTTGCAGACATAATTTCTCCTTGTTACCCAGGGGTTTGTTCGTTAATAACTTGGGATTTAGAAGTTCAACTTCTCGCAGAAGTTGAACTTCTGGAACGGCAAAGTTATTTTTAATTGAACCCTAGGGAATCATTAACATCCTTCATTTTAGCAAAAACCGATGGTATCATCATTGTGGTGCAAAATTTCCCACATTGTAATTTAGCGTGTAATAGTACTAGTTTACCATCATAGCTGTCTAAAGAAGGTTGTCTGTTGATTATCACAACAATACTGCGAACATCAAGGACTTCAATGATAATATGGAAGCACATAAATTAGTTTTAATTATTGATGATGAAGAGCCGGTACGGGAGGCTGTGGCCGATATTTTAGAGTTGGAGGGCGTGCCATCAATGGCGGCAGCCAACGGCTTTGAAGGGGTTGCCCTCTATCAAGAAAACCGAACCCACATTGATGTAGTGCTGCTGGATCTATCCATGCCGGGTTTAAGTGGTGAGGAAACCTTGGCAGAACTGCACAAAATTGACCCCAACGTGCAGGTTGTGCTTTCTTCTGGTTATTCTGAACTGGATGCCCGGCACCGCTTTGAGCAAATTGGCGTCGCTGGTTTTATCCAGAAACCGTATGATTTGGACACGTTTGTGGCCGAAATCCGGCGCCACCTGAGCAAATAAGCTCTTTCCTCTTACGGTCTGTTATTTTGCCTTGTTGCAGCTTTGACAACGGCCGTTTCCTTTGCTACCATTTGCCCCCATTAAAAAACTGACCGCGTAACATAACGCCTTATCCAGAGAGGTTGAGGGACCGGCCCTATGAAACCTCAGCAACCTTTTGTTTACCCAAACAAAGACGGTGCTAATTCCGGCAGAGTGATTTTCTGGCAGATGAGGATTGACAATAAAATTGTGCAAGCCCTTTCTCGTCGTCTGGAAAGGGCTTTTTTTATGCGAAGAAGAAGGAGAAAATGAGATGACTTTAGTCGTAAAATTTGGCGGTACCTCCGTTGGCAGTGCTGCCGCCATGCGCGAAACGGCCGATTTAATTCTGCAATCCAAAGCAGAATGGGGTCAGGTTGTGGTGGTCGCTTCGGGCATGGGGTCAAAGCCGGTAAAAGTAACCGACCTGCTGCTGCAAGGGGCGCACACGGCGGCGGCGGGTGATATGGAAACCTATTTAACGGTTGCCGAACAACTGCGTCAGATTCATTTTGAGGCCATTGACGGGCTGCTGGAGCCGGAAGGGGAACGGCAGCAGGTGTTGGCGGAAAACGGCCGTTTTATTGACCACTTCACCGCCCTGTGCCAGGCCGTTAACGTTCTGGGTGAACTCAGCCCACGGGCATTGGATGCCATCAGCGGCATGGGGGAGCAAATGAGCATCCGCATCCTGGCCGCCTATTTGCGCCAAATCGGCTACCCGGCCGAAGCCATTGACGCCACCGAACTGGTTGTCACCGACAGCCACTTCCAGAATGCGTCGCCGTTGTTTGACCAGACAGAAGCAAAAACGGGGGCAAAAATACGGCCGTTATTGACTCAAGGCATTATCCCCATTGTTACCGGCTTTATTGGGGCCACCACCAGCGGCGCAACCACCACGCTGGGGCGCGGCGGCTCCGACTTTAGTGCCGCCATCTTTGGACAGGTGCTGGGTGCTGACGAAGTGTGGATTTGGACCGACGTGGACGGTGTGATGAGTGCTGATCCCCGTCTGGTCGCCGGTGCCCGCTCCATCCCCACCCTTTCCTACCGCGAAGTGTCCGAACTGGCGTTTTATGGTGCCCGCGTGCTGCACCCCAAAACGATGCGCCCCTGCGTGGACAATGGTATCCCGCTGCGGATTAAAAACACCTTTAACCCCAACCATCCCGGCACGGTCATTGTGCCTGACAGCGCGGCGGAAAATGGCGGCGTCAAGGCTGTCACCGCCATCAAAAACCTGAGCCTGATCACCGTGGAGGGCAAGGGGATGCTGGGTGTACCCGGCATTGCCGCCCGCACCTTTGGCGCGGTGGCTCGCAGCCAGGTCAGTGTGCTGCTCATCACCCAGGCTTCCTCCGAGCAATCCATCTGCTTTGCCACCCCCAGCGACGCCACGGCTGCCGTCATTCGCAGCCTGGAAGAGACGTTTGAGGAGGAGCTAAAAGCACACGATATTGACAGTATTTGGGCACTGTCCGATGTCTCGATTGTGACGGTTGTGGGGGCGGGCATGCGCGGCACGCCGGGGATTGCCGGCCGGGTCTTCACATCGCTGGGTCAACATGGGGTCAACATTATTGCCATCGCCCAGGGGTCGTCGGAGTGCAGCATTAGTTTGGTGGTGGCGGGGGCGGAAACGGGAACGGCCGTTTCCCACATCCACAACCTCATCACGGCATAAGGGAAATTGGAGATTGGTTATTGGAGATTGGAGATTGATGAGGGTTCACAATCTCCAATTTCCAATCTCTAACCTCTAATCCCCCCGCTCCCGCCACTTCCGCAGCAATTCCGCCTCCCGCTCCGGCTTCAGCCCACCGCGCCACTGGTAATCGGCCGGGCGGGTTGCCTGCCACGCCAGCGTATCGCGCACCGTTTCCGCCAACGGCCGAAATGTTAGCCCCGCCGCCCACGCCTTGCGACAATCAAAAGTGTCAAACCCGGCATATTCGGCCGGCACCCACAGCGGCATCTCCACATACGCCCCCACTTCGTTCGCCAGCAAAAACGCATCATCCACCCAGGTAAACGTCGCCTCCGCGCCGCTCACCTCGCGGCACGTCTGCAAAACCTCACCCATCGTCAGCGTTTGCGCTGGCCCAGTGGCATTATACGGCCCAGCCAGCCGCGCTTCCGTTGCCCGCACCGTCCAATCCGCCAAATCGCGCACATCCACAAACTGCACTGGGTCGTCTGGTGCACTCGGTGCCAGCACCTCACCGCCACGCGCCACCCGCGCCGGCCAATAGGTAAAGCGGTCGCTCAGGTCATATGGCCCCACAATCAGCCCCGCCCGCACGTGCAGCGACCGTTCCGCCCCCATCCCCGCTTCCACCGCCTTCTCGCACAGTACCTTTAGCGGGCCATACGTCTCGCCGGTAATCTCCTCCACTGTCTCATCGGCGATGGTGCCAAGCGTGCCGTTTTCGTCAATCCCTACCACGCTGGTGTCGGTATAAACCGAAAGGGTGGAGATAAAGGTGTAGTGGTCTACTTTGTCGGCCAAAAAGCGGGCGGCATCACCCACCAGCCGGGGAAAGTAGCCACAGGTATCTATGACGGCATCCCAGGAACGGCCGTTTAACACCCCCAGTCCCCCATCCCGATCCCCATGAATCTGCTCCAGCTCCCCATACAGCCCCGGATTGCTCTGACCCCGGTTGAACAACGTCACCCGATGCCCCCGCACCTGCGCCACATCCACCAGTGCTCGCCCCAAAAACCGTGTCCCGCCAATAATTAACAGTTCCATATGGTCGTCTCTTGTCTCCACTTTGTAGACAAGAAGTTCAACTTCTTCTGAGAAGTTGAACTTCTCACTCTAAAAGATAGAGCATATCTAATTATTAGATAAAGGTCTAATTTTGTAGCACAATTTTACAGGATTGTGTTACAAATAGGAAAATTTATCAGCAAAGTCAACATTCCAAAAAAGGATAAAGAAAATGCAACTTAATGTCATACAGGGAGCGATTCAGGAAAGCAGTGCCGACACCATCGTCGTCAACTTGTTTGAGGGTGTCACCACCCCCAGCGGTGCCACCGGTGCCGTTGACCAGGCAGTTGGCGGGGCGATTAGCGAGCTGATTGCCCAGGGCGACATCACTGGCAAGTTGGGCGAGGTGTCGGTGCTGTACCCACGCGGTGCCATTCCTGCCAAGCGGGTACTGGTAGTGGGGATGGGCAAACGGGATGGGTATGATTTGGAAAGGGTGCGAAAAACGGCCGCTTTTGCCATCAAACGCGCCCGCGACCTCAACGCCCAACACATCGCCACCATTGTCCACGGGGCTGGTGTGGCCGGGCTGGACGCGGCTGCCGCTGCTCAGGCTGTGGCCGAAGGCACATTGCTCACCCTCTATCAATACGCTGCCCCCAAACAAGACGAGAAAAAAAGCAGCATTGAGCAAATCACCATTGTGGAATTTGACGGCGACAAAGTGGCTGCCATTGAGCAGGGCGTGGCCGTGGCGCAGGCTATTGCCGCCGGCAGCACCATCGCCCGTGACCTGGTGAATTTGCCGCCCAATGTAGCCGTGCCGCGCCATTTAGCGGCCGTTGCTCGCCAAATCGCCGCCGACCACGGACTGGGCATTACCGTTGGTGGGCGCAAATGGGCAAAAAAACACAAGATGGGAGCATTTTTGGCGGTGGCAAAAGGGGCTGGCGAGCCGCCCAAGTTTATTGTGCTGGAACACAACGGCGACCGGGATGATTTGGACACGGTGGTGCTGGTGGGCAAGGGGATTACCTTTGACACCGGTGGCATTTCAATCAAGCCATCGGCCAACATGGAAGCGATGAAATCTGACATGGGCGGGGCGGCGGCGGTGCTGGGAGCCATGAAAACGGTGGCGATGCTCAACCTGCCCCTGCGGGTAATTGGCATCACCCCCAGCACGGAAAACATGCCCGACGCCAATGCGTATCGGCCGGCCGACGTGATTACCGCCAGCAATGGCAAAACCATCGAAATTATCAGCACCGATGCCGAGGGGCGGCTGGTGCTGGCAGATGCCCTGGTCTATGCCGACCGCTACCAGCCCAAAGCAGTGGTGGATCTGGCAACGCTGACCGGGGCGTGTGTCGTTGCCCTGGGGCAAGGAATGGCGGCGGGGCTGTTTTGTAATGATGATGCGCTGCGGGACAGGCTGGTGACGGCCGGCACCGCCACCCAGGAGCGCGTCTGGCCGATGCCCATTTGGGACGATTACAAGGAAGCGATTAAAACACCCGTAGCCGACATCAAAAACAGTGGTGGGCGCACGGGTGGCGTTTCCACCTCGGCCATGTTCCTCAAAGAGTTCACCAGCTACAACTGGGCGCACCTTGACATTGCCGGGATGGCACTGAGCAGCGCAGATAAGTGGTACGTCCCCGCCGGGGGTACAGGCTATGGGGTGCGGCTGCTGGTGGAGATGCTGCGGCATTGGTAGCCAGGGTGTAGGGCAATTTTGCAAAATTGCCCTACATCTTAAACCGTTTATAATTCCCGCAAAATTCTGTTTATATCCTAGCCTGATCAGGAGTGTCCTATGTCTGTACCGACCCCCCCCTTAACACTTGGCGTTGAAGAAGAGTATCAAATCATTGATCCCGTCTCCCGTGATTTATATGCTTACGTTTCAGAATTTATCCAGCAAGATCAGCGGCGAGAGGCCAAACTCGATTTAAAGCCAGAATTTATGCAGTCGCAGGTGGAAATTGGCACATCTGTCTGCCGCGACGTGAGCGAAGTGCGCAAAGAAATTACCCGCCTGCGGCGGGCAGTGTGCGAAATGGCCGACGAAAACGGGGTTGCCATTGCCGCCGCCTCTACCCATCCGTTTGCCAGATGGCAAGATCAGATGATTACCGAGGGGATACGGTACAAGGAGCTGTTGGATGACATGCAGGGTGTCGCACAGCAGTTGCTCATTTTTGGGATGCACGTGCATGTGGGCTTTGGTGAAGGTGAAGACGCGAAAAATTTGATGATTGAGATCATGAACCAGTCGCGCTACTTTATTCCCCACCTGCTGGCTCTGTCCACCAGCTCCCCGTTCTGGCATGGCCGCAACACCGGGTTAAAGTCTTATCGCAGTGTGGTGTTTGAGGCAATGCCCCGCACTGGCATTCCCCACTCCTTTACCTCCTGGGCCGAATACAAAAGTTTTGAGCAGCTTTTGGGGCAGGTGGGGGCGTTTGGCAAGGAGGACACCAATGCCAAAATTTGGTGGGACATACGACCGCACCCCAAATACGACACGCTGGAATTCCGTATTTCCGATATTTGCACCCGCGTAGAAGAGTGTGTTTGTCTGGCATCCTTGTTCCAGGCCATTTGCGCCAAGTTGCTGAAGCTGCGGCGGCAAAACATGGCGTGGCGCAGCTATCGTCATATGCACATTAGCGAAAACAAGTGGCGGGCGGTGCGCTATGGCATCAGCGGCGAGCTGATTGATTTTGGCATTCGCAAATCGGTGCCGTTTCGCCAGTTGGCAGAGGAACTGCTGTTGTTTTTGGATGATGTGGTGGATGACCTGGGCAGCCGCAAGGAAGTGGAGTACGTGCGCACCATTTTGGAAGGTGGCACCAGTGCCGACCGGCAGTTGGCTGTGTACCGGGCGCATGGTGGTGAAGCCAATAATGCGGAAGCGTTGAATGCGGTGGTTGACCATTTGGTGAAGGAGACGAAGGAAGGGTTGTAAGGCGAACAGGAGATTGGGGATTGGAGATTGATGAAGGCTCACAATCTCCAATCTCCAATCTCAATTCTCGTTTACCGCAATGGCCTATAGCCGGATCAACCCTTCGGGGGTGGTTGAGATTGTTCTCACCTGCTGGCTGGCTCCCCAGAAGTAGGCGGGGTGGTAAAGAAAGAGCCAGGGGGCATCGTCGTGGAGTAGGCGGTAGGCGTTGCGGTAGATGGCTTGCCGTTGGGTGTTGTTGACGGTGCGGCTGGCCTGATCGAGCAGTTGGTTGACCTGGGGGTTGTGGTAGCCTTGCCACCAGGGGCCGGCCGTATCGGAGTTCAACTTCTCGCGCAGGACACGGTAGGTACTGAGGGGGCTGGAGTCGAAGCAGCAAGCGTCGTGAATTTGTTTGGCTTTGACCATGTGGGCGTAGGCGAGGCGGTCGGTGTAGTGGTGGAGTTCGACTTCAACACCAACGGCCGTTAAATCCTCCACCAACAACTCCCCCAGCAGCGGTGCTTCATCCGGCAGCGTTTGCGGCACATCAATCACCAGCTTGCCATCAAACCCCGCCTCCGCCAGCAATGCCTGCGCTTTGGCCGGGTCATGCGGGTAGGGAGCCAGCCACGGGTCGCAGCCAAAGTGATGGGGAGTAAGCGGGCCATTGAGCCGAGAAGCGGCCGGCCGCGCCAAAGCAATCATCCGATCCACATTGACGGCGTAGTTAATTGCCTGCCGCACCCGCTTGTCGGTGCCAGGGCCGCGCTGGATGTTGATGAGAAAGGCCACGCACAGGTTGCTGGACTGGGCAAGCATCCTCGCGCCAGCAGATTCCACCTCGTTGGCCTGCTTTTGCGACAAATCCATGACCAAATTGGCCTCGCCCGCCAGCAGCGCGGCTACCCTTTGGGCGGCATCGGGTTCGCCGCGCCAGATGAGGCGGGGATGGGCGGCGGTCCAGCGGGTGTTGCAGTGGGGGAACTGCTCCAGCACGACTTCGTTTTCGCCCCGCGCCACCAGTTGGTAGGGGCCGCTGCCCACCAGTCGGTGGGGCAAATCGGCCAGGGCGTTTTGTGGGATGATGGGGATGGCAACGAGCAGGTCGAGCAGGTCGGCCATGGGGCGGGCGGTGGTGATACGAACGGCCGTTTCTCCCACCACTTCAACCACAGCATCCCCCAAATAGCTGGCCCACACCCCCTCTGTGCCAAACTCGCCTCCCACGCTGGGGTCACAGGCGCGGCGCAGCGAGGCCACCACGTCGGCTGGGGTGAGGGTTGCGCCGTTGTGGAACACGACATCATCGCGCACGGTAAAGGTCCAGGTGTGGGCATCATCGGACAGGTGCCATTGGGTGGCGAGGGCGGGGGTAAAACGGCCGTGGGCATCGCGCCGCACCAAGGCATCAAAGATGGCGGTGAGCAGGTTGAGCCGGTTGCGGGCATCGGAACAAATGTGGGGGTCGGCCAGGGAAACGGCCGTTTGCAAAATAATCATAGGGATTGGAGATTGGAGATTGGAGATTGGAGATCAACCAATCTCCAATCTCTAATCTCTCCTACTAATAAGGCGACACCGAATGGACGAGCAGTGGTCGCCGCAGCTTTTGCTGCATTTGCCAATAGAGAAAGCCGCTTTCCAGCAGGAGGGCGGTAGTCAGAGCCAACGCTCCGGTTGTCAGCCCATTCCACTGGCTGGTCACGCCCAACCACAAAATGAGCAGGGTGGTGGAGAGGTTGATTGCCATGCCGGCGTTGACAATGGGGGTGGCGCGTTTGAAAATGAGTACGCCGCGCAGCCAGGAAACAACGGCCGTTACGGCCGGCAGCAGCAAAAACATCACCAAGCCGGCCTCGGCAATGGGCCCGATGGCAGGATCGGTGTCCTGAATCTGGTAGAGATATAGATGTGCCAGCGGGGTAAAGGCGACCAGCGTGGTGACGACCAGGATAATGGTGGCAACGGTCAGGCTGAAGCGGCGAAGTGCCTTGAAGCTGTCGGCCTCGTCCAGCAGGGCAATGGTGGCTTCGGGCAAGGCCATGCCGGGCGAACGCAGCATGTGCATCAATTGGAACACAATCGGCCAGGCGGCCAGCGTTTGCGTGGGGTTGGGCAGCCGCGCCAGGCTGGAGGCGATGATGGGCTGGGCGATAAGAACGAGGGCGGAGGTGCCGATCAGCGGCAGGTGGAACCAGAACAGGGCGGCGTAGGTAAGTGGTTCGCCAGCCGCTTTGGGGCCATCGGGGCGCAGTTCAGCTTGCAGCAGGGGGCGAATGGACCAGGACGCCATGAGGGATTCGGCGATGACACCGGCCATGAGGGCAGTAGGGCCAATGATAGCCCCGGCCCAGTTGCTCCACAGTGCCAGGCCAATGCCAGTGGCGGCGGTGGTGATGATGCGAACGGCCGTTCCGTAGGCAATATAGCGCGTGCGGTCATAGCGAATCAGCACCCCCTGCAAAAACCGCCGCCAGCCAATGGCCGCGCTCCAGAAAATCATGATTTGCAGCCCCGGCCGCACCCAAACGGCCACATCGGGCGGAGCTTGCAGCCAACGCACCACGACCAGATCAAACAGCGGCGTGAAGGCCACTAAAATCGAGACAATGGTCAGGATGATGAGCCAGTGGATGGTAAAGCGGCGCACCATGCGGTAGGAGTGATAGTCGCGCACCATGGTGGTGCCAGTGGCAAGCAAGTTGATAATGGGGCTTTCGATAAAGATGGCAAGGCTGAGGACAATGCCCTGCGCCGCCAGCATAACCACTTCATTGGGCAGGCGGTTGATGATGGCGCTGACGATGGGGCTTTCGCTGCTCATGAGCAGCCAGCTTGCAAACAGTGGCAGCCAGAAAAGGAGAATGCGTTTTTGTTTCATAGGTGGGGTCGTTTTGCAAGCGGGGCTTGAAAACGGCCGTTAATCTGTTTTTTCACGCAAAGGCGCAAAGCCGCCAAGAGTAAAATCTTTGCGCCTTTGCGTGAGATGAATGGCTTGAATTATGACCGCGATATGGTTTTGTACCAAATCCGTCCTGCTAACCCAACACAGCCTCCAAAAACGGGTTGCTAAATTTGCCGTTGGGGTCAAGCTGGCGGCGCAGCGTTTGGAAGTCGCCCAGACGGGGATAGTAAGGATGGATTTGGGCGGCTGGCATGGTAAACAGCTTGCCCCAGTGCGGACGGCCGTTAAATGGTGCCAACGCCGCTTCAATGTGGGGCAAAACTTGGGCAACGGCCGGCCAATCGCGCTGCCAGGTAAAGTGCAGCGCCACCATCGGCTGCTGGTAGCACGGGCTAAGCCAAAAATCATCGGCGGCAATGGTGCGAATTTCGGAGATGAGCAGGTGCGGGGTGATTTTTTCCTGCAAGGCAAAGATGGCGGCCAGTGCCGCAGGCGCATGGTGGCGCGGCACAAAATATTCGCTTTGCAGCTCTGCCCCGGCGCTGGGCGTGTACTCCATGCGGAAATGGGGCAGCCGTTCGTGCCAAGGGCCAGAGATGCCAAGCTGTTCGGTGCAGGGTTCGGTGGGCAGGCCGAGAATGGGGTGGACTTTTTCCGGGGCGGTAGTCGCGCCAAAGAAGGTGTTGGGGACAGCAAAGGGTGCGTCGTTCAGGCGGTGCTTGAGCCAAACTTCGCCAAACTGCTCGTTTTGCCAGTCGGTGAACAGGCTGACGCTGTAGGCTGCGCTGAAAATCGCATCAAAATGAGCTGTCACTTGGGCAAAAGGTAGATTCAGGTAAACGACCTGCGCCACGTCAAAGGTGGGCTGCACGTCGAGGGTAAGCTGGGTGATGATGCCTAACGCGCCAAGGCCAACCACAGCGGCGTAGAAGCGGTCGTCGTCGCGGGTGAGTTCAAGCAGGTCGCCATTGGCGGTGAGGAGTTGGAGGGCGGAAACGGCCGTTGCTAACCCCCCATTCCCATCCCCCGAGCCGTGCGTGGCGGTGGCACACGCCCCCACCACCGAAATGTGGGGCAGCGAGGCCAGATTGTGCAGTGCCAATCCTTCGCTGTGCAAATATTGCCCCAATTCGCCGTAGCGAATCCCCCCTTCCACCGTTACCGTCTCCTTTTCTCGATCCAGTGCCAGCACCCGGTTTAGCCGCACCAGCGACACAATCGTTTCGGGGGTGTCGGCAATGGTGTTGAAGGAGTGGCGCGAGCCAAGTGGGCGCAGACGGTGGCTTTGGGAAACGGCCGTTTGCAATTCATCCATCGTCGTTGGCATCTGCCAGTTGCAAGCACCATAAACCAGATTGCCCGCCCAATTCGTTTGGTTTTCCTGTAACATCAACATGTCCTCCTGTTATATTCCGTCCAATTTGCAACCCATAGGGTTCATTCTAATTTGCATATAGAACGCTTCAGTCGCAGGCTGAAGCACCGCGCGCCGGTTGTTTGTTTTGCAGACTGCTGCGTAACCTGGACAAACCAGAGCCAAAAATTTCACGTAAGGGTGCCAAGGTAAAGCGTTGTCTCTGCACCTGTGTGTGAAATTCCCTGACAGATTGTGTGCATACCCGTTCGTTTGTCCCAAGTAGCGATAAGGTGGGCGTTTGGTAAAATTGTGGTCACTATTGTATATTTTTGCCGCTATTTTTCACAAACAATGAATGAAAATGCGTACTCCGGGCATCCCTGCCCGATGGTGAGGGCAGGGATGCCCGATTTACGAGGGAGACGACGATGCAAGTTGAGTTGAGCAGGCTAACGGCCGATTCTGTTGCCCTGGTTGGGGTGCCAAGCGATGAAAATTCGTCGTTTATGCGCGGCCCAGCGCTGGCTCCGGGGCGTATTCGGGAAGCGTTGCACTGTGGTGCGGCCAATTTGACCACGGAGCGAGGGGTGGATTTGGGAACAAACGGCCGTTGGCACGACGTGGGCGACATGGAACTGGGAACGGGTGAAGCCGCCTTTGACGACATTACGGCGCAGATGGGAATATTGCTGGCGCAGGGGGGCAAGGTGCTGACGCTGGGCGGCGACCACGCCATCACCTACCCCATCATCCGCGCTTATGCGGCGCGATACCCCCGGCTGACGATTGTGCAGTTTGATGCCCACCCCGATTTGTACGATGAGCTGGATGGCAACGGCCGTTCCCACGCCTGCCCCTTTGCCCGCATCATGGAAAATGGGCTGGCGCAGCGGCTGGTGCAAATTGGCATTCGCACCATGAACGCCCACCAGCGGGCGCAGGCGGAGCGGTTTGGCGTGGAGGTGATTGAGGCGTGGCAGGTGGGGTGGGAAACGGCCGTTTCTCTCGCCTTCGACACCCCCGTTTACCTAAGCCTGGATATGGACGTACTTGACCCCGCCTTTGCCCCCGGCGTGTCGCACCACGAACCCGGCGGGCTAACCACCCGCCAACTGTTCCACCTCATCCAAAATCTGTCGGCCGACCTGGTGGGGGCGGATCTGGTTGAGCTAAACCCGCACCGGGATTTGGTGGGGATGACGGCGATGGTCGCCGCCAAATGCACCAAGGAACTGCTGGCGCGGCTGCTGGGCTAATTTCAAGATGGCTTTGCTCGATGTGCGCGGTGTGACCAAAAGCTATGTGGCGGGAAAAACGGCCGTTTCTGCCCTCTCCCTCGCCATTACCGCCGGGGAAATCGTTTGCCTGTTGGGGCCATCGGGCTGCGGCAAGACGACGCTGCTGCGGCTGATGGCGGGGCTGGAGCAGCCGGATGCGGGGGAAGTGTGGTTTAACGGCCGTTCCATCACCCACATTCCCCCCCACCAGCGCGGCTTTGGCATGATGTTCCAGGATTACGCCCTGTTTCCCCACAAAAACGTCTTTGACAACGTGGCCTTTGGGCTGCACATGCGCGGCGACGGTCGTGAAGCAATTGCGGCGCGGGTGGCAGAGATGCTGGCACTGGTGGATTTAACCGGGTTTGAGCGGCGCACCATTGACCAGCTTTCCGGCGGCGAGCAGCAGCGGGTGGCACTGGCGCGGGCGCTGGCTCCCGGCCCCACGCTGCTGATGCTTGATGAGCCGCTGGGGGCGCTGGACAGGGCGTTGCGGGAACGGTTGATGGTGGATGTGCGCCAGATTTTGCGGCGGGTGGGGGTAACGGCCGTTTATGTGACCCATGACCAAACCGAGGCCTTTGCCATTGCCGACCGCGTGGCGGTGATGAACGCCGGGCAGATTGAGCAGATTGACCGGCCGGAGCAGGTGTATGGACAGCCCGCCACGCCGTTTGTGGCGCGGTTTTTGGGGTTTGGCAATATTTTGCCGGGGGAAGCGGGGAATGGGGTGGTGGAAACGGCCGTTGGTCAGTTTAATACCCCATCCGACGTAACCGGGTCGGTGACGGTGCTGCTGCGCCCCGACGGGCTGGCCTCGATGCGGCCGGCCGATGGTGTGGTGGGGTTGAATGAGGTGGTGGGGCAAATAACGGCCGTTTCCTTTCGTGGGCGTTACTATCAACTGTGGGTGCAAACGGCCGGCTTGCCCACGCCGCTCATTTTTGAAACCGATGCCGCTCCAGATGATGCACTGGATACGTTGCTGTGCTTTGTGCTTGATGAAACGGCCGTTTGGCTGTGGAAGTAGCAACATTGGGCGATTGCCAGGTGGCGTAAACGGTGCTATAGGCACAAGGTGACTATGAAGAAACTGCTAATAATGCTTGTCAACTCATTAAAATGCGATACCTTTAGCCGGCTTTGGTCAAGTGCAATTGGCCTCTATGCTGTTTGTAAAGCCTTATGGTATGGTACATGGGTGAGGTGGAAGCCAGGAATCGTGTTATGTTCGCTGCTGTTGGCTGCTTGTACGTCGGCGGTGGGAGAAACGGCCGTTTCTGGCGACCCGGCCACCGTTGGGCAATCGCTATACGTGCCGTCCTGTGCTGGCTGCCACGGAGAGCAAGGGGAAGGGTTTATCAGTGCGATTCCCGCCCCCGCGCTCAACAGCGGCGGCACGCTCTGGCAGCAAACCGACCAGCAAATTTATGACTGGATTGCCAACGGTAAGCTCGACAGCAACGACCCGATGCCCGCCTATGGCAATCAGTTTAGCGAAGATCAAATTTGGGCTATCGTTGCCTATCTCCACACGCTGTGGAGTGAGGAGCAGCGGGCGGCGCAGCCCTGACAAAACATATGGAGACGAAATAGTATGGCTAGAAAAAAGAGTGGTACGTCTGTGCGGGAGCGGCGCGAGCAGCAGCTTGCCGAGCAGAAAAAGCGGCGGACGATGTATTATGGATTAACGGCCGTTGTGGCCGTCGTCGTTATTGGTCTGTTCGCCTTCCTGCGGCAAACCAACACCCCCACTGTCGCAGATGTGGTTTTGCCCGACAACCTGGAAACCCCGCCCAACGCCGATGGCAGAGCATGGGGGCCGGCCGATGCCCCCGTTCTCATCGAAGAATTTAGCGACTTCCAATGACCGTACTGCGGCGAATTTGCCACTGGCGCGGGGCGTCAGATCATGGAAACGTACGCCGACACCGGTTTGGTGCGCTTTGAATATAAACATTTTGCCTTTATCGGCTCCGAATCTACCCGTGCGGCTGAAGCATCTGAATGTGCTTTAGCCCAGGGTAAGTTTTGGCAATACCACGACACCATTTTTGCCAACCAGCGCGGCGAAAACCAGGGAGCCTTCCGCGATGTTGTTCTGGAAAATTTTGCCGCTGCCCTTGGCCTGGACACAGGCGAATTTAACAGGTGTCTAGACGACCGGGATTATCAAAATGTGGTGCAGGCTGGTGTTGCTGAGGCGAAGACGCGGGAAATTTCCTCAACGCCAACAATTTTCATCAATGGTGAGCGATTAACGAATGCTCCCTCATTTTCCCAAATCCAGCCCATGATTGAAGCTGCAATAGCTAACTCGCAATAGCGGCAAGTCTGCCATTGCGCGTAACAAGAATGACCTGCCACGAATGTCACGACTACATGCGAATTTAGCAAAACGCTCGTGCGAGCAGTCGTGACATTCGTGGCAAAACTTTCTATGGAAAACCTTAAAGCAACCGCAACAAAATATGGTGTGCAGGTTGCCTTTGTTGTGGCGTTAACCGCCATGCTTGGCAGTCTCTACTACAGCGAAATCGCCCACTTTATTCCTTGCACCCTCTGCTGGTACCAGCGCATTCTCATGTATCCCCTTGCCCTTATTTTGCTGGTGGGGCTAATTGAGCAGGATGAACTTGTCTACAACTATGTCCTGCCCTTTTCAGTGGTCGGCATTTGCCTCTCAACTTATCATTATCTGATTCAGATGGGAATCTTTGGCAACACCTCCACCTGCAATATTGGCATTCCCTGTAGCTCCCGCTACGTCAACTACCTGGGGTTTATTACCATTCCCTTCATGGCCCTGACAGCGTTTATTCTCATCACCATTTTTATGATTCTGCGCCGCCGGGCTGCTTAGGGTTCGTTAATAACTTGGGATTTAGAAGTTCAACTTCTCAAAGAAGTTGAACTTCTGGAACTGCAAAGTTGTTTTTGATTGAACCCGCTAATTCTTATGGTAGCGGCGGTGGCGCAAATTTGAAGACGGCATTGCCGCGCTGGTTGCTGATATAGACGTTGCCTTGTGAATCAAAGGCGACGGCGACGGGGCGGTTAAAACGGCCGTTTTCTCCCCCCTCCCACGCCGTCATAAACGTGCCATCCGGCTCATACACCTCCACGCGAGCGCGGTCATAGTCGGTAATGTAAATACGGCCGTTGGCATCCACCCCAATCCCTTCCGGTGTCCCCGATTTGTCGACCGTCATCCCCCAGCCAAGCAAAAAATTCCCCTCCTGGTCAAACTTCTGCACCCGCTTGTTCTCATAATCGGCAACATAAACATTGCCCTCGGCATCTACCGCAATGCCGGTGGGGTGGCGGAACTGCCCGTCGTCACCGCCCCGGCTGCCCCACAGACGCAGGAAGTTGCCATCATTGTCAAACACCTGGATTTCCGGCCGGCCGTCATCCGTCACATAAACATTGCCAGCCCCATCCACGGCAATGCCAATGGCGCGAACAAACTGCCCATTTCGTTGCCCTTCGCTGCCCCACTGGGTCACAAAATTTCCCTCGCTGTCAAACTTCTGGATGCGAAAGTTGCCGTTGTCCACCACAAACAGGTTGTCGTTGGCATCAATGGCAATGCCGCCAAAGCCCAGCGAATTAAATTCACCCTCGCCGCTGCCCTGGGCATCCCGGATTTCCAGCTCCATCCCGCTGCTATCAAAAACAACCAGCCGATCATGCCCAGCATCCCAGACGTACAGCCTGTCCTGGCTGTCTACGGCAATGCCGCCTGGGTCTTTGAACTCGTTTTGAATCACCAGTAATTGGGTAAAGGTTGGTTCGGGCGTTGGGGTCATGGTTGGCTCCACTGTGGCGGTAGGTTCGGCGGTGGGAATGTGGGTGGCCGTTGGCTCAATGGTGGCCGTTGGCTCGACGGTAGCCGTCGGTTGGGGTGTGTTGGTGGGTGAGATGGGGGTGGTTTGGGAAACGGCCGTTTCTGCCCCACTACCCTGACACCCTACCAATATGAAAAACAAGGCACAGTAAAAAATTAAACGAACCAGTTGAATCCAGGACATCGGTCTGCCTTCCACATATTTAAGAAGTTGAACTTCTCAAAAGAAGTTCAACTTCTTGCGACACTTTTAGGCTCCACTTCATGACACGCCACCTGTTGCTGTGCCGCCACCTCTCGCAACTGTGGGTCATGGGTGCGGCAGTGGGGAGCCACCAGCGGGCAGCGCGGGTGGAAGCGGCAGCCACTTGGCAAATCAATCGGGTTGGGCGTTTCCCCCTGCAAAATAATCCGTTCCCGCCGCTGGCGCGGGTTGGGAACCGGCACCACCGACAGCAGAGCTTTCGTATAGGGGTGCTGCGGATTTGCCAAAAGCTGGTGCGATGGCCCCATTTCCACAATGCGCCCCAAATACATCACCGCAATCCGGTCGGCCAGATACGCCACCGTCCCCAAATCATGGGTAATAAACAAAATCGAAATCCCTTTTGTCTCGCGCAGTGCCAGCAGCAAGTTCAGAATTTCGGCGCGGATGCTTACATCGAGCATGGAAACGGGTTCATCGGCCAGCAGCACCTTTGGCTCCAGCGCCAAGGCCCCGGCAATAACCACCCGCTGCCGCTGCCCGCCGGAAAGCTCGTGGGGCAACCGGTTCATAAAGTTGCTGGCTGGCTTCAGCCCGGCATCTTCCAGCGCCTGGGCGGCGCATTCCAGCCGCTCCGCTTTGCTGCGGCCAATGCCATGCACCAGCAGCGGCTCGGCCACAATGTCGCCAATGGTCATCATCGGGTTGAGCGATTCATAGGGATCCTGGAAGATCATCTGGATGTTGCGGCGCATTTTTTTCAGGCCGCGCCCGTCCAGCTTGCTCACTTCTTGCCCGGCGATGTTAATAAAACCGGCCGTTGGTTTTTCCAGCCCCATCAGCGTCAAGGCCAGCGTAGATTTGCCGCAGCCGCTTTCGCCAACGAGAGCCAGAACTTCGCCGGGCGCAACGGTGAAGCTGACATCATCCACAGCGTGGACAAAGCGGTCTTCGCGGTCAAAGAGGCTGCGTTTTTTGGTGGCAAACAGCTTGCGTAGGTTGGTAACTTTGATAATGGGTTCGGTCATTGTTTTTCCAATAGATGGCAACTGGCAAAATGGTCGCGCCCGTACTGGTGCAGCTTTGGTTCTTCTGTGTGGCAACGGCCGAAAACGGCGGGGCAGCGGGGGGCAAAGCGGCAGCCGGGGGGCAGGGCGTTGAGCCGGGGTGGGTAGCCGGGGATGCTGGTCAATTTTTCGCCGGGGCGGGAGAGGTCGGGGAAGGCGCGGAGCAGTTCCTGGGTGTAGGGGTGCTGCGGGTTGTTGAAGATGGTGTCTACGTCGGCATATTCGGCCGTTACGCCACCATACATTACCAGCACGGTGTCGCACATTTCCGCCACCACGCCCAAATCGTGGGTGACAAAGAGGATGGCTAGCCCTAGCTTGTCTTTGAGCCGGGTGAGCAGCTCCAGAATTTGCGCCTGAATCATGACATCGAGGGCGGTGGTTGGTTCGTCGGCGATGATGACTTCGGGGTTGCAGGCGAGGGCCATGGCAATCATGGCGCGTTGGCGCATGCCGCCGGAATATTGGTGTGGGTATTGGTCTTTGCGTTCGGAGCTGATGCCGACGAGGTTGAGCAGTTCGCTGACGCGCTCGGCAACGATGGTGGGTGTGAGCTGTTTGTTGTGCAACACGATGGCTTCGGCGATTTGGTTGCCGACGGTGCGGACGGGGTTGAGGGCGTTCATGGCTCCCTGGAAAATCATGGAGATGTGGTTCCAGCGCACGTCGGCCATTTCTTCTTCGCTCAGGTCGAGCAGGTCGCGCTCCATGAAATGGATGTTGCCGTTGACAATACGGCCGTTTGCTGGCAACAACCGCATCAGGCTCAACATCAGCGTTGTTTTGCCGCAGCCGCTTTCCCCCACCACGCCCAGCACTTCTCCTTCGCGCAGGGAAAAGCTGACCTCGGCCAGGGCGTGGGCTGGCTCGTCGCCAGCAATGAGGAAGTCGGTGGAGAGGCGGTTGACCTCCAGCAAAACGGGGGCTGTTTGGTAACTTTGTTGGGTCATTTAATCAGTTGCTCCTCCCACCGGTTTGGCGGCGATGGATGGTTGCGATGGCCGGGCCACCATTTGCGCCCCCACCGACAGGTGATGGGTTTCCAGACGCGGGTTTAGCACTTGTTCCAGCCCTTGCCCCAGCAGGGTACAGCCTAGCACCAGCCAGACAATGCCCAGCCCCGGAGCCACCAGCGCCCACCATGCCCCGGCGCTCATGGCTCCGCGTGTAAAGGCGAAGTTGAGCATTTGGCCCCAGCTGAGGGCGGTGGGGTCGGCGAGGCCGAGGAAGCTGAGGGCGCTTTCGCTGAGGATGGCGAGGGAGATGACGAGAACGGTGTTGACGACGATGAGGGGCAGCACCAGCGGGAAGATGTGGAAGCGGATGATATGCCTGTTGCCAGCACCGATGGCGCGGGCGCGGAGGACGAATTTGCGGTTTTTGACGGCGATGGTTTGGGAGCGGACGAGGCGGGCGGAGCCTGTCCAGCCGAGCAGCCCGATGACGAGGATGATGTTGAAGAGGCTGGGTTTGGTGAGGGCGACGAGGAGGACGATGAGGGGGAAGTCGGGGATGACGAGCATGATGTCGGTGAAGCGCATGAGGATGTTTTCGACGCGGCCGCCGTAGAAGCCGGAGACGATGCCGACGGTGCCGCCGATGACGATGCTGATGAAGGAGGCGAAGAAGCCGACGATGAGGGAGACGCGGGAGCCGAAGATGAAGTTGGTGAGTACGTCTTTGCCGGCGTCGTCGGTGCCGAGCCAGTGGTCGGCGTTGGGGCGGGCGTAGATGTCGTCTATGGTGACGCGGACGACTTCTTTGGGGTCGTAGGGGGCGATGAGGGGGGCGAAAACGGCCGTTAATAACGCCAACAGCAGCATCATGCCGCCAACAAGACCCATGCGGTTGCGCCGGAAGCTGCGCCAAAAGCCGCGAACGTTGGAGGTGGAGGATTGATCGGTCATGGTTGGTAATCGGTAATCGGTAATCAGTAATCGGTACTGTTTACTGTTTACTCTAATTGCACTCTGGGATCGAGAACGGAATACAGGAGATCGGCGATGAGGTTGGCGAAGATGACGCTGACGGCGATGAGCAGGAACGCCCCTTGCAGCATGGGGTAGTCGCGTCGGCCGACGGCATCAAAAATGGCGCCGCCCAGCCCCGGCCAGGAAAAAACCGTTTCAATCTGGATGGCACCGCTAACGGTGAAGCCGAGATTGAGGGCGATAATTGTAACCATGGGCAGCATGGCGTTTTGCAGGGCGTGGTCTTTGAGAATCTGGAAGGTGCTGAGTCCTTTGGCTTTGGCGGTGAGGATGTAATCTTCGGAGAGGACATCGAGCAGGGTGGAGCGCATGATGAGCATGTATTCGCCGAGGAAGATGATGGTGTAGGTAATGGTGGGCAGCAGCAGGTGGCTGCCAATGTCGCGCCAACGGTCCCAAACGGTGGCAAAGTCAACGCCGGGGGTGATGCGGCCGCCGATGGGCAGGCCAAAGTCACGGCTGCCGATGAAGAGCAGGATGATGCCGAGCCAGAAGGTGGGCAGGCTCCAGGCGACGAGGCTGAAGATGAGGGCGGTGTAATCAACGGCCGTTTGTGACTTCCACGCCGCCACAATCCCCAGCCCCATCCCCAGAATGACCGCCAGAATTTGGCCGAGACCGATGAGCAAGACCGTGTTCCAAAGCTGCTCTTGAAGCATATTTACCACCGGCCGGTTGGTGTGGAAGCTGATGCCCAGCTCCCCTTGCAGCAGGTTTTTGACGTAAATGAAATATTGGGTCTCAAACGGATTAATGGCGCAACTGCCAAATTCAATTGGGTTGAGGGATTGGAAGCAGTTGATGACCGGTTTGTCTATACCAAAACGGACACGAATGGCTTCGATAGCCTCCTGAGTGAGGCGAGGGTCGCGGATGCCCGCACGGGCGGGGTCGCCGGGCAGGATGCGGAAGAGGAAAAAGTTGAGGGTGATGACAAAGATAATGGTGAGAAAAGCCCAGCCGATTTTACGCAGGAGGTAGCGGGAGTTTTTCATAGCGTTTTGAGATTGGGGATTGGAGATTGGAGATTGCCACCAATGAAGCGACAATCTCTAATCTCCGATCTCTAATCGCCAAAGTTAATTTGCAGGTTCGATGACGAGCAATGAGCTGGGGTCTTCGAGGGCCACTTTGCCCGCATCGGTGAGCCAGCCGCTGAAGCGGTCGGTGCGGTAGGCCTGGACGGTTTGGGCGTAGTAGGGGATGATGTAGACCACGTCGTCAAAGACGATGCGCTGCATTTCGTGAACCATTTCGATGCGCTTGTCGCGGTCGAGTTCGACTGCTTGCTCCAGGTAGAGTGCGTCATATTCGGGATTGGAGTAGCCGGTTTCGCTGTTGCCGGTGGGTATTTCGTCAGTGAGCATAACGCTGAGGAGGAAGTTGGGGTCGGGATCGGAACCCCAGCCCCATAGAATGATATCGAAGTCGAAGGTGGGGCAGCAGACGGAGGTGAGGGCATCAGGGTCGAGGGCTTGCTGCTCGGTCTGGATGCCGATTTGACCCCACATGTTGGCGAGGAGTTCGGCCATGCGGGGGGAGTTTACGCTGTCGGAGGGCCAGTTCATGCGGAAGGTGAGCGGCTGGGAGCCGTCGGGCATGTCGCGGATACCGTCACCGTCGGCATCAGCATAGCCAGCGTCGTCGAGTATCTGGTTGGCGAGGTCGGGGTCGTAGGCGTAATCCGGGAGGGAGTCGTTGTAGAAAACACCGAGGCTATCGGGGATGAGGGTGAGGCCGGGGGCGCCGAGGCCGAGCAGCACCACGTCAATAATTTGCTGTTTGTCGGTGGCGTGGGCCATTGCCAGGCGGACGTTGCGGTCGAGCAGGGCGGGGTGGCCGGAGCAAACGCCGTCGTCGGGGGGGCAGTTTTCGGGGGCGGTTTGGTTAAAGATGATGTCGGTGACGCTGGGGGAAAGCGGTGGACCGCTTACCACGTCTACATTTTCAGCGTCGCGCAGGCTGGCGAAGGCGGTGTTGGGCATTTCGGTGATCATGTCTACTTGCCCGGTGCGAACGGCCTGGACGAGGGCATCCTGGTTTTCAAAGGTTTGGAAGATGGCTCCGTCAATCTTGGGTGGGTTGAGGAAATGGTCTTTGACGGCTTCTAGCTGGACGAATTCGTTTTGTTTGTATTCTTTCATTTTGAAGGGGCCGCTGCCGATCATGGTTTCGTTTTCAAATTCGGAGAGGGCGGTGCCTTCTTTGTCGCCCCAGATGTGTTCGGGGACAACGTAGAGGAAGATGAGCTGGCTTTCCATGTTGGGAATGGCTTCGGTGAGGGTGATGACGACGGTGTTGTCATCGGGGGCTTCGATGGTGTCGAAGAATTCGGTGTAGACGGGGAGGAAGGGGAAGTCTTCGGTGTTTTTGTAGAGGTTGTAGGAGTAGGCGATGTCGGCGGCGGTGAGGGGTTCGCCGTCGTGGAAGGTGATGCCGTCGCGGATGTGGAAGGTCCAGACGGTGCCGTCGTCGGAAACGTCGGCGCTGTCGGCGAGCTCGAAGGTGTAGGTGCCGTCGGGCTGGAGCTGGTACATGGAGTCGTAGACGAGTTCAAAGAGGGTGTAGGCTTCGGTGAGAACGGCCGTTCCCGGGTTCAACGTGTCGGGGCTGCCAGCCCAACCAATACGAACAATGGCATCACCAGTGGATTCGGCCGGCGCGGACTCTTCGGCCGGGGCTTCGCTGGCTGGGGCGGCTTCTTCACTTTCCGCCTCCGTGGCCGAGCTTTCGCTTGCTGTACTTTCGGCTGGTGCAGGCACTTCTGTACCGCCACAGGCCGCCAGAATAAAAATCAGGCAGGCCAAGAACAAAAGATGTAAACGTTTCATGTTTCTCCTCTCGAGAAATAGCAACAAGTTTGGGCAATTGCGCTTACGGTTTTCGCGTTTTCTGTGGGTTGGTAGGGTAAATCCAACCCCAACTTGTTGCCACCAAAACAAAAAGCTGTCTGCGACCGGAATACGTCCAGTAGCGAGACAGCCAAAACACAACGGAATCTTTCTTGCCAGAAAAACCGATTTGAACTGATTTTTTAATGAAGCGGTTTGCTTCAACCATACTGATAATACCCTTTGTCAGGTGTGGTATGCCTAAGTTTTCCGGGGTTTTTCAGAGCGCAAATTGTAGTGTCATCTTGGGAAATGTCAAAGAAATGGCTGCGAAGTTGTGGCCTTAGGGTTCGTTCGTTAATAGCTTGGGATTTAGAAGTTCAACTTCTCTCAGAAGTTGAACTTCTGGAACGGCAAAGTTATTTTTGATTGAACCTTTAGGGGGTGACTGAAAAATCCAGGATGATGGGG
>WBZL01000215.1_pt1 | contig 64300 bp, 38 predicted proteins | sample 5204291 | NCBI WGS metagenome assembly WBZL01 (sample SAMN12344345, study PRJNA552823) | activated sludge metagenome | biome: Activated sludge suspended growth; feature: Nitrification reactor; material: Wastewater; isolation source: activated sludge from nitrification reactor of wastewater...
GAAGAACTTTCCTGGGGTATCTATCACTGTGTCTATGAATCAGGATTCAGTGGTTTCTGGATCTATGAGGAGTTATTATCCAATGGAATAGATTGCATAGTTGTAAATCCGGCAGACGTTCCGACAACAAATAAAGAGAAGGATCGCAAGAATGACAAAAGGGATTCAAAAAAGCTTGCAAGATGTCACAGCCGCGGAGAGTTGGAGGGTATATATGTTCACGACGCGCAAAGATATGAAGAGAGATCATTGATCCGGACGCGAGAATCGCTGGTGCAGGAACAGACAAGATGTAAGAACAGGATAAAAGGTCTTCTGAAATTTTTTGGTATCTCATTATCAGAAAATGATGCGGCAAAACATTGGTCAAACAAGTTCATAAGCATGCTTGAGAACATACATACAGATCACAGCTGGGCAGAAGTGTCACTGAGATTCTATATAGATCAACTGCGGCATTACCGGAAGCTCATAAGCGAAATAACAATTCAGATACGAAAGCTTTCCGAAACAGAGAGGTATAGCCATGACATCAAAAATCTGACGTCTGTTCCCGGAGTAGGCATAGTTTCTGCAATGATTCTGTTGACAGAACTTGGAGACATCAAGAGGTTCAAAACATTAGACAACCTTTGCAGTTACATTGGACTTATCCCGTCGGAACATTCAAGCGGAGATAAAGAAGACCGCAGTCATATGACAAGAAGAGGCAAAGGAATACTTCGAAGGATAGTCATAGAAGATAGTTGGGTTGCCATAAGAAAGGATCCGGGATTGTTAATGAAGTTCAATGAACTTTGCAGGAGAATGAAGAAAGGAAGAGCAATAATAAGCATCTCCAGAAGATTCATAGCGAGAATCATGTTTGTTCTTAAGAACAATGAAGAGTATAAATTCTTGCCGGTTCGCTAAGCAAGAAGAAAGCAAACAAAGGACAAATACAATTTACTAAAAGACTGAAAGTGGGTGAAGGGCTCTTGTCATCCTGCAGCACACAGGTGTCTGCTTCCCGCAAGGTTGCCCGCCCACGCTTTTAAGAATTAATTGGATACAATGCAGCTTAAGGAAAAGTGAAGTCTGCTAATAAAAGGATATTTTGTAAATTGTATCTCCGGTTCTGGTTAACTAAAAATCAAAAACCAAACTTGGCAAATAATTTGAGGCTTGTATTTTAACATAAAAGGATGACAAATCGTGGAGATGTTACTTTGGCTTGTCATTTATTTTGTGTTTGTCATTCCTGCGCATGCAGGAATCTCCCACAAATGAATCCACTATTCCGTAGATTCCTGCATTCGCAGGAATGACATTTTAGTTTATATGAATATTCACAAAGTGATTTGTCTTTTGTATTACAATGTCTCTGTTTTGAGACAGCCTCTTAAAAAGGGGTTGGGGGTATTTTTCCAAAGACTAAACAGATATTGGATAAGAGAAACATATTCGAAGAAAGAAAGTTTGGATTAAATATTGCCGCTCGCATAATATTCTCATGTACTTTTCAGCGACACTGACGCGGGCTAGTGAATCAGTATCAAGTACTGAAACAGATTCCTGATCAGTTAATATGTTAATTGACTATTCATATTCTTCTCTCTTGAGACTTCAAACTCAAATAAGCTCTAAGGGTTGACCCGAATTCTATGCAGGCAATGCAATTGTTACAGAGCATCGGGAAGTGAGTGAGATAATCGTTTGATTTTCCCCACAGTATAATATCCTGAACCTTTCATAGATAAAACCGCGCACCGAATATCACGGAGTTATGCTTAACACTCCATCGTAAGCATTGTTATCAATAAGTGAAAGATCAGCAGCATCTACAATAAGGTCGCCGTTGACATCAGTTGCGAGATATCCTAAAGCAAAGTTTGCTGCATCATTGTCTGCTTCGCTCAGGTCAGTTCCGTCTGTTATTCCATCCTGGTTAACATCACCGCCGTAAATACAGAATCTGTTTCCGACTTGCCTCAGATTATTTCCGTATGCCATTCCTGCAGAAGAGGTCATGTTGTAATCAAGTATGCCGCCGAACAACAAATTCTCGCCACCGTTTCTGCTCCACGTCTCAATTGAATTGCGATGAAGTATCTGAAGATAATATGTACCGCTATTCATGTTGAAGAAATTCAGATTTGCCATTAAGGAAGCTGAACCAATCACCGTTGTGCAGCTATCTACAATAGCGAACGGAAAGACATTACTTCTCAGATTTACGCGGATCGTATCACTGAATCTGAGATTGCTGTTACCGGGAATGAATAGTCCTTCAGGCGCTATCGTAAGATGAACGACGAGATTCTTCCTGAACCATGGCTTTGATGCAGGATCGTTAAGGAAGAAATTCATAAGCATACTGCCAACCTTGTTTCTTCCAATTAATGAAGGATGAGTTCCGTCAGCATTAAAATCGTCAGGACAAATCCAGGTCAATCCATCCGAGCGAGGTATTAATCCATCTGCCCAAAGATAAGGTCCCCACGAAGTCCATGGAGCTTTGCGATTTGGTCCTGTGTAGATCAGACTCGAATCTCCGTTGATCTGATCATCAATTACCCACTTAGCCGCCCAACCTGAGTAGTATGCATTCGGTTCGGGATTGGCGGGAGTTTCCGCATATCCTGCATAGATGCGGCTTGCCATGTAACATTGCTTAAGATTTGGAAACTTATTCCTGAGTATGTTGAGAACAGTTTTATGTTTGGCTCTGAGACTGTTGGGATAACCAGGAAATGTCGTATCGGTCGAGCCCTGATCCACATTCTTGTACCACACTGCCTGAACCTGTTTTGCAGAATAGCCGGAGGCAGTGAGAATATTCATTACATTTGTCCAGTAAATGTTGTTAGAATCAATAAGCAGATTAATATGAAAGCCGCCCTGTGCGCCGTTTACGAGTCTCATCTTTGGATTCACATCAGATGATGCCGACACAAGAGTCATAAGAGCTCCAAATTCCATGTTAGTGTTTGACATTCCGATTGAGAGAAATATTATCCTTCCGCTGGATGGATTATATATTCCGTTTGTATCGAGTGGAATCAACTGCTTTGCAATTGTAGTCCCTGCAGCATTGTGTGAGTAAGGCCTGCTGTTGGACCCCGACTGATACAGTCCGCCCTGATAGCCACGGAAATAAGAAGTGCCAAGATCGTTTATTGGAGTGAAACCAACGGTAGTTGTAGTACAGGCTTGAGAGAAAAGTATTGAAGGAATTGACAGGAACACTAATACAACAAAAAAGTAGTTCTTCCTCATGTCATGAATTGTTTGATTGCATGGAAGTTCACACTTATCTGCAAAATCTTCCAATCATTTTTTTATGCCTGAACTTCTTCATTAATCAATGAATCAATTCATTCGCAATGAAGTTTAGCAATCCCAATTCGCCATTTTGCCACTGGTGGATTCTCCTGTGCTCTTCAGGGATTCAGATGCGATTCAAACCTGCTCAGCTATATCTACGGCGATATGACATAATGAAACGTCCTGTTGTTATCTCCAATCAGAAAATCAATCCCGTCTACAATATTGTCACCGTTGAGATCTTCAGGAACATTCAGACCGGTGACAAAGTAATAAGCTGAATTGTCTATCGATGATAAATCAGAGGTTTATCACAGATAAGTGAAGGTTGCTTGCTGCAAACTCTAGAAGCCGGATAAAGCCCTGAGCCGGCGCCATCGGCGAGGATTATGCCTTTTAATTTGCGTGAATCAAGTGATTAATAAGTTGTGCAACTTATCCCTTACAGCGCAAAGTTTAAAGAAACATTTAAAAGATTTGCTATAACACGAGGAAAGTGTCCAATGCTCTCGTTTTTTGTCAAGATCTTCTGCTTCATTCAAAAAGTTTGACTCAGGTTGATGATTTATTTGCCTGTACTGAAATAGATACATGATCAGCTAAAATGTTAATTGAATATTCTTATTCTTCTCTCTTGAGACTTCAATCTCAAATAAATAATTTCTCACCAATCTAAATAATAACATGTTTACAAGAAGAGATTTTATATACCCTCTCCTTTCTTTCATAGTACCATTTGTTGTATATGTAATCACAATTGCTCCATCAGTTTATTTTATAGATTCAGGAGAGCTCGGCGCGGCGGCATCAAATCTTAACATAGCTCATCCTACAGGCTATCCTTTGTTCACTCTGATTGGAAATCTATTTTCAAAGTTTCCATTTGGGAGCAAGATATTTAATCTAAATCTCATGAGTGCAGTGTTTGGAGCGCTCGGTTCGCTAATGTTATACAAACTACTTTCACTATTGCTCTTTCAATTCAAATCGACATTGGATAAGAGACAATCTCAAAAATTCACAAATGAGACTCTTGAGAAGTTATGCCTTGGTTGTTCTTTAATAGCTGCGTTTGGTCTGACTTACTGGAATTCATCAAATGTGATTGAAGTTTACTCGTTGCATATTGCAATATTTGTATCAACAATTTATTTCTTCTTGAAAGCAATTTTCGAAAAACAAGATGGGGAGATCATAGTTAATGTTAACCTAATAATTACTGCGTTCTTAATTGGTTTAGGATTTTCAAATCACATGTCCACAGCATATTTACTGCCCGGATTTATTTACTTATACTTCACTGTATATGGTGCTAAAGTTGAATCAATCAAAGCTCTGGCCATACTTACTCTTCCGCTATTTATAGGACTTTCACCTTATTTGTATCTATTGATCAGAGCCGATACTGCTGAATTTAGCTGGGGATATCCAAATACGATAGAACGTCTGTGGAATCACGTATCAGCCAAGGAATTCAGCAGAAGGATGTTTTCATCTTCTGAATCCGTTAGCTCCCAACTAAGTAAATTCTTCGGACTTTACCCAAAAGAATTTGGATATATTCCAATTGTACTGACAATACCTGGCATCTTGTTGATGTTTAAGGAATCAAAGAAGATTTTAATTTTCACAGCCATACTCTTTCTTACAACTGTGCTTTACTCAATCAATTATGATATTATAGACATCGACACTTATTTTCTTCTTGCATTTGTAGTAACCACAATCTGGATATGTTTTGGAATGACAGCAATAGTCTTGACATATGACAGTCTTTCAAAAGTGTTGACAACAGTATTCATGTTATTATTCATCATTCCAATGGCAGTTAATTTCAGTTCAGCAAGCAAAGCCAATGATTATACCGTGAAGGACTTTGTTACGAATGTCTATTCCTCCGCACCGGAGAATTCAATAATAGTAACAAAACTTTGGGATTTTATTGTCTCGCCTTCATTGTATTTTCAATCTGTTGAAAGTCAACGAAGGGACCTGACAATTATAGATAAGGAACTTCTGAATAAGTCATGGTATGTTGAGAATTTGATGAAACATAAATCTCTGTTGTATGAAAACTCAAAAAAAGAATTCGACGACTATCTATCTGAAGTCAAGAACTATGAAGTGAACAAGATTGCTTATGACTCTCCTGTAAGCGTGAGTGAAAGAAACCAATCACAAAAATTCAAGAATTCTCAAAAAGCTCTTCTCAACTCCATTGCTGAGAATAATTACCCACAAAAAATGACTTTTACAACTTTGGAGATCGAGCAGGACGAATCTCAGTTGTTTAAAGACAAATTCAAGAAAGTTCCTTTCGGCATCCTGACATTGCTGACAAAGTCAGATGATTTTATTGATGATGGCTCACCTGAATTTCAGTACAATCCATCTGCCCAAAGAGATTATCATCACAGTTCAGTAATGACAGCTTACTTTAATGCTTTTATGACAAGAGCGCAATACCTGATGAAACATTCCAGGAATGATGAAGCACGGAAACTTGTAAATGAAGCTCTAAGAGTTGACCCAAATTCTATGCAGGCAATGCAATTGTTACAGAGCATTGGGAAGTGAATAAGTAATAAATCGTGACTTATGTTAATATCATTTGTGAATTTTGCTTTGTTCTATTCTACCGAAGTAATTGCAACCACTTAGTAAAACCGGATATTGCGTTTGATACCTCTCTCAACAAATTACATTTAGATTTGTAGCTATAGGAGATGCACTTTATTATGCCTTGACATTTTTTTTTAAAAAAAACCAAACTTTTTGCGTATTAATAATTAAACACAACTATTATGAAGACCTTAACATTCATTCTTTTCGTAGCAATCCTCTTGTCCCAAAGCACAAACTCATTCTCCCAAGCTTGTGTAAGTTGCAGTGGCAACAATGCAACAGTAGCTGGAAACTTAACAGTTGATGGCGAAACAATTACATTCAATGCATATCAAACATGTATGAGGTTTTGGGGTGATCTGTCTTTGATAAGCCTTGAAGCAGACGATTCACAGATACTTTTCAATGCTGACAATTGCGGATTAGATCTGGGTAGCAATGATTCAAATTATATTAGATTAAATGGCGCTAATCAGCGGATACTACTTGAAGGAGCAAATTCATACATAAAACTCTCAAATGCCAGTTCTTACATTCAGTACGCAAATTCAACAACTGGCTCTGGATCAGCAGCTTTAGGAAACAATTCGCCTGCAACAACAACTAGTGCTCCTTATACTTGGCTCAAATTCAAATCTTCTGATGGTAGCACAGTGTATATTCCTGCTTGGAAATGATGAAATCAAATGAAAAAAATCATTTTGTTGGTGACAACAGTCTTTCTGCAATATTCTTCTGTTCTTGCAAGACCGACAGAGGTTTTTATAAGCGATTCAACAACAGTTGCTCAAGTACAGTTGATGTTGACTCCGCTACGATATAGCACCACTAATTTTGAAACTTATGGAGATTCTACGGGAATATTTATTAAGATTATCTCAAATCTGACATTATCTGAGTTTGAGAAGTTGTTGAAAGCTATTGACACATGGCTGGAATTCAATAAGCTATTCAAGAACTAACATTGAATTTCCTCCTAAGAGTCTGCCGTTTAGAATTTCATCTGGATATTTATACTAAACTTCAACGGTGAGACTCTAAGGAGGTATGTTCAAAATGAATTTCATCTTTGAGTTTTCTCAATTGCGTACGACTGAATTGTCAATACGCCAGCCGCTGTATGGATTTTCTTTTATTCTCAAAACAATCAAATGGGCAATGAATAATGAATGAGAACTTTACTTATTCAATCGAAGTGAATCTGCCAACACATCATGCCCATAACTCGTAAATGAATTTCCGGCTGCTTCCGAACTTTTCAGTTTAATCTCATCACTTAAACTTCTATTTTGCGCAAAAAGCCAATGAGAATTTTCCTTGTAATTTTTGGATTAGTTTCATTTCTGACTTTTGCTGAAGGCAAATCTGTCAAAGAACTTTATTCAAAACAAGATATCAGAAATCTTTCTAAGACATTCCTCAACTCAACTAATATTGAGAATCCTGTATTTGCAGATGTTGATAAAGATGGCGACTTTGATATACTGAAGTTCAATGACAAGGGATTTGTTGAGTTTCACAAAAATACCGGAACAGATACCGCTCCGAGTTTCATTCTTGCTGACAGGAAATATGACAATTACGAGATTCATTCATTGATGGGCGCAGGATTACCGTTTCCCGTATTTCTTGCAGATGCTGATGGCGATGGTGATGAAGACTTGTTTGCATTAACCGGAGAGAATAAAGCTGCCGGCTCAAATGTTGAACTTGTTGAGAATCAGTTTGAAGTTACACAGGGCATGCTGATAACCATAGTGCTGGTGCTTGGCATTATTGCGTTGTTGATATACATACTTTGATCAATTAGAAATTATAAATTAGTAATTAGAAATATGCCCGTATATTTTTAATTTCTAATTATCAATTTCTAATTGCTATTCGCGGGAGTAATTCAGCGGTAGAATGCAAGCTTCCCAAGCTTGACGTCGCGGGTTCGATCCCCGTCTCCCGCTCTGAGCAATGAAAAACCTTATAGCTGACTCGGAAAATCTACGTATTTTCTGTTATTCGGCTGATGCGACATTTAATAACGACCTCTCTAAATTATCATCACATTGGACAAAGATTTTTACATAATAGATTTCGACAGCACATTCATCAGTGTAGAAGCGCTTGATGAGCTTTGCAGGATTTCGACAAAGGATTCACCGGAAAAGCAAAACAGAATTGACGCGTTCGCAGAGATTACAAACAAAGCCATGTCAGGCAAGATTACTTTTGCCGAATCACTTGAGCAGAGAATTAAGATGCTGGATGCCGACAAGAGTGATATTGAAAAGATTGTAAGACACTTGTCAAAGAAGATCTCGAGATCAGTTATCCGGAACAAAAGCTTCTTCAGAAAATTCTCTGACAGGATCGTCATAGTTTCAGGAGGATTCAAGGAGATCATTGAACCTATTGTAGCAAAGTTTGGGATACCTGCATCGAATGTATATGCCAATACATTTATTTATGATGAATCGGGAAACATCATCGGCTTCGACAGGAAGAACATTCTTGCAAAGGACAACGGAAAGATCGGGCAGATCAAAGCATTGAAACTCAAAGGAAAATTGAATGTAATAGGCGACGGATACACAGACTATGAACTTAAAAAAGCCGGGATAGCTCATAAGTTCTTTGCGTTCACGGAAAATATTGAAAGAAAGATCGTTTCTGAAAATGCTGATCACATTGCACCGAGCATAGATGAGATACTCTATGTCAGCAAGCTTCCCATGTCAATATCTTATCCAAAGAACAGGATCAAAGTACTTCTGCTTGAAAACATTCACAAGGATGCCGCAGATATTTTTAAGAATGAAGGATACGCAGTGGAGACAATGGACAAGAGCCCCGCTCACGAAGATCTCATCAAACTCATAAGAGATGTTTCAGTTCTTGGCATAAGATCAAAGACACATGTTTCCGGAGAAATTCTCTCACATGCAAAGAGACTCATCTCAATTGGCGCATTCTGCATCGGAACAAATCAGATCGATCTCGACGGATGTTTGTTAAAAGGCATTCCGGTTTTCAATGCACCGTTCAGCAATACCAGAAGTGTGGTGGAGCTTGCTTTGGGAGAAATCATTCTGCTCATGAGAAACATCGTTGATAAGAGCATGCATTTGCATAGAGGCGTTTGGGACAAGTCCGCCACGGGCAGTTATGAAATACGCGGGAAGAAGATCGGTATAATCGGCTACGGCAAGATCGGCTCGCAGCTCTCTGTTCTTGCCGAGGACCTTGGAATGGAAGTTTATTTTTATGATGTAGTTGACCGGTTGTCACTTGGTAATGCCAGAAAATGCCAGACACTTCCTGAGCTGTTAAAAAAAGCAGACATTGTAACGCTCCATATTGACGGCAGGAAAGAGAATACCAACTTCATAAATGAGAAAGCATTCAGCTACATGAAGAATGGCGTGATCTTCTTAAATCTCAGCCGCGGACATGTAGTAGATATTGAAGCGCTTGCAAGAAATATCAAGAGCGGCAAGGTACGCGGTGCATCAATAGATGTATTCCCGCATGAGCCGGCAGGAAAAGAGAAGGATTTTCTTTCGCCGCTGCAAAACCTTCCGAATGTAATTCTTACTCCTCACATCGGCGGTAGCACAGAGGAGGCGCAGAAAGACATCGGCAATTTCGTTCCCAATAAGGTCATTGATTTTATAAACAGTGGCAACACTTTTCACAGTGTGAATTTTCCTGAACTGCAACTGCCTAAACTGCAGAATGCACACCGGCTTATACACATTCACGAAAATGTTCCGGGAATACTTGCGCAGATAAACAATGTGCTTGCGGGACATAACATCAACATCACAGGTCAATATCTAAAAACAAATGAACTGATTGGATATGTAATTACTGACATCAGCAAGAAATACAATCCACAGGTGATTCATGATCTAAAGTTGGTTCCAAATACTATTAAATTCAGAGTACTCTATTGATTAAGAAAATCTTCTTTACACCGGGACCGACTGAACTGTACCCGGTTGTTCATGAAGCCATTGCACAGGCGTTGAAGGATAATGTGTGCTCCATAAATCACAGGAGCAGTGAGTTCATTGAGATCTATAAGTCAACAGACAATTCATTGCGCAAGCTTATGGATATTCCTGATGAAAATCATATACTTTTTCTGAGCTCTGCTACAGAGTGCATGGACAGAATGGTTCAGAGCTGCGTGATCAATAATTCGCACCACTTTGTTAACGGCGCTTTTGCGGAAAGATTTTTTAAGACGGCAATTGAACTCGGAAAGAACTCCACTGCTACTGTTGTTGAACATGGAGAAGGATTTGACTTCTCAAGTATTCCTGACATGAGCAATAGTGAGATGATTTGTTTTACGCAGAATGAGACGAGCACAGGAGTTGCCACTGAGTTAAGCAGGATATACGAGATCAAAGATAAATATCCCGAAGCAATTGTTATTACCGACATAGTAACTTCGGCTCCGTTCATCTCACCAGATTACAATAAGGTTGATGCGGCATTCTTCTCTGTTCAGAAAGGATTCGGCATGCCTGCAGGACTTGGCGTGTTGGTAGTAAACAGAAGATGCATTGATCGTGCCGAAGAGTTGAAACAAAAGGGATACAGCATCGGAAGTTATCACAATCTCATTTCACTGGCTGAATATGCACAGAAGTATCAGAATACAGAAACTCCGAACGTGTTGGCAATATACTTGCTGGGAAAGGTTTGCGAGTTCCTCAATGATTACGGGAAAGAGAAAATGCGGGAAGAGACTATTGCAAAAGCGAATATGTTATACTCGATGATTGATTCTTCATCAACATTGCGACCGCTTGTGAAAGACAAAAACATCAGGTCACAAACAATAGTCATAGCTCAGACCGGCGAAAGACAAGCTAAGATCAAGCAAAAACTTCTGAATAGCGGATACGTTGTTGGTTCAGGTTACGGAAAGTATAAAGACAGTGAGATTAGAATTGCAAACTTCCCTATGCATAGAATTGAAGATGTAAGAAGTATATCGGAGATATTGAGTTCAATTTAGCGCTGAACGTATCTTCTCAATCGCAAGCACGGTCTCCTCTTCAGTAACGTCCATGTGAAATACTGCTCTTATGTTCTCATAACTTCCTGAAGAAAGCAATACTCCTCTGCTTTTCATCTCATCCAGAAAATCCTTTTTCGGTGTATCCTTCAGACTGAAGATCACAATATTTGTTTGAACATTTTCCTGATTGATCTTGATACGTTCAATAGCTGCAAGTTCACCGGCAAATATCATGGCTTTGTTATGATCCTGTTTCAGGCGCATGATATTGTTTTCAAGCGCATAGATACCTGCCGCGGCGAGTATCCCTGCCTGTCTCATTCCACCGCCAAGAATCTTCCTCCACTTTCTTGCCTTGTCTATGAATTCCGCATTACCGCAAAGAATAGAGCCGACAGGACAGCCGAGGCCTTTTGAAAAACAGAACGAAACCGAGTCAAAGTGAGATGCATATTCTTTCAGTGTAATGCCTGTCTCAACAAACGCGTTGAAAATTCTTGCACCGTCAAGGTGAGTTCTTATCTTATGGCGCTTTGCCAATTCAGAAATACCCGATATGTAATCTATGGGAAGTATAACTCCACCCGCGCGATTGTGAGTATTCTCCAGGCAGATCAATCTTGTTCGGGGGAAATAATATTCGGATGAGCGGATGTGCTTTTCTACATCAGCAGAAGACATGATACCATTTGTCCCCTGCACCGGAAGAAGCTGAACTGAAGATATTACAGCCGGAGCTCCTGTTTCATAGTTGAGAATGTGTGATTCAGACTCTACAATAACTTCATCACCCGGGTCAGTATGCGATTTAATTGCAAGCTGATTCCCCAGTACACCTGAAGTAACAAATAATGATGCCTCTTTGCCGCTAAGTCCTGCGCACAATTCCTGAAGCCTGTTAACAGTGGGATCCTCGCCAAAAACATCATCGCCTGTCTCGGCACTGACCATTGCCTCAAGCATTTCACGGGACGGCCGTGTACCTGTATCGCTTCGCAGATCTATCATACCGGAGGTGCTCAATTGTGAATTAAAAATTAGAAATTAGAAATTAGAAATATTACACACCCTCAAGCAATTCTCAACAGGTTAAAAGTATTAACCTTATTCACACCTCTTACCATGATCAACAACTCAAATTGCAGGAAAAATATTTAACTCTCACATCACAACTCTCACATCACAATTCTCACATCACAACTCTCACATCACAATTCTCACATCACAACTCTCACATCAGAACTCTCACATCACAACTCTCACCTCATACCTCTCACCTCTCAATTCTCTACTTTCTCTTCCTCCGCAATACCAGCAATAGCCGAGATCGTATCGCCATCATCAAGCCTGATAACTCTTACACCCTGTGCATTTCTTCCCATTACTCTGATATCCTTCACTTTCTGCCTTATCAAAATGCCTTTTGAAGTTATGATCATCAGGTCATCGCTGTCTGTCACTTCTTTTATGGAAATGAGTTTGCCGACCTTCTCTGTTGTCTTGACCGTGATGACACCCTTGCCGCCGCGATTGGTTACCCTGTAATCGGCAAGGTCGCTTCTCTTTCCGTAGCCCTTATCAGTTACTACAAGTATTGTTGCGCTTGGTCTTGTTACAGCAACTAACCCTACAACGTAGTCGCCTTTGCCAAGATTGATTGCCCTTACGCCTGTTGCTGTTCTTCCCATATCTCTTACATTCGATTCATTGAATCTTATTGCCTGACCGTTATGCGAGCCGATAAGAATTTCCTGTGAACCGTTTGTAAGTCTGACATCAACAAGTCTGTCGTTATTGTTAAGATTTATGGCAACGATACCATTCCTGCGGATATTCGAATAACTTTCAAGTGTTGTCTTCTTTATTACGCCATTCTTCGTAACCATCGTTACAAACAATGGCTCGCTGAAATCTTTCACCATCACAAATGCGGAGATATTTTCTTCCTTCTCCTTTTCAATCAGATTCAGAATAGACTTTCCGCGTGAAGTTCTGCCGCCCTCAGGAATATCATAAACCTTGAGCCAGTAGCACTTTCCCTTGTCCGTGAAGAACATTATGTACTGATGCGTCGAACCAATGAACATGTGCTCAATGAAGTCATCCTCGCTGCTGCCTGTCGATGCGCCGATTATTCCCTTTCCGCCCCTGCCTTGCGTCTTATATGAGTTTACCGGTATTCTCTTGATGAAACCCTTGTTCGAAATTGTGATCACAACGTCTTCTTCTTTTACAAGTTCTTTCATCATGTCATCGTCAGACATTTTTCTGACATCATAAATGATTGATGTCCTTCTTTCGTCTCCAAACTTTTCTTTCAGCATCTTCAGGTCATCACAGATCATTTCCTTTCTCAACTGCTCACTGTCGAGAATTCTCTTCAGACGTTCTATTGTCTTAAGAACTTCTTTGTATTCATCTTCTATTTTCTTACGTTCAAGTCCGGTAAGTCTCTGCAATCTCATTTCAAGAATTGCCGTTGCCTGAATATCAGACAGCTTGAACCGCTTCATCAATCCCTCTTTAGCCGTTGGTGTGTCCTTAGACTTTTTTATCAGCTTGATGATCTCATCAATGTTATCAAGAGCAATGATATAACCTTCAAGAATGTGGGCTCTCTTCTCGGCTGTATCAAGTTCAAACTTGGTTCTTCTCACAATCACATCCAAACGGTGATTGATGAAGTGGGACATCATTTCCTTCAGATTCAGGACTTTCGGTACGCCGTCAACAAGTGCAAGCATGATGACACCAAAAGTAGTCTGCATCTGTGTATGCTTGTAGAGGTTGTTGATGATCACATGAGGATTAGCATCACGCTTTAGGCCGATGAGAATTCTCATTCCGTCCCTGTCACTTTCATCATTAATCTCGGCAATGTCTTCTATCTTCTTGTCCCTGACAAGCTGCGCGATATTTTCAATAAGAGTTACCTTGTTGACTTGATATGGAATTTCAGTGATTATGATGCTTTGTCTTCCGTTCTTTTCAGTTTCAATGGATGCCTTTGCGCGCATTATGATCTTCCCTCTGCCTGTTTCATATGCCTCTCTGACAGGATCGTAACCGTATATTATGGCGCCTGTCGGGAAATCCGGTGCAGTAACAAACTTCATCAGTTTCTTTATGTCTGCATCGGGATTCTTGATCAGATGAATTATGCCGTCGCAAACTTCATTCAGATTATGCGGAGGAATATTTGTTGCCATACCAACCGCAATACCATTTGAGCCGTTTACGAGAAGGTTCGGAATTATGGACGGAAGTACTGACGGTTCTGTCAGTGTGTCGTCAAAGTTTGCAACAAACTCTACTGTATTCTTTTCAAGATCCTGAAGCATTGCTTCGGCAACGCGGGAGAGCCTTGCCTCCGTATAACGCATTGCCGCAGGAGAGTCACCGTCAACCGAACCAAAATTGCCTTGTCCGTCAACAAGAGGATATCGAAGCGAGAATTCCTGAACCATACGTACCATTGTATCATAAACTGCCTTGTCACCGTGCGGGTGATACTTACCAAGAACTTCCCCGACAATTCTGGCAGATTTCTTGTAAGCCCTGTTTGGAGCAAGTCCGAGTTCATTCATACCAAACAGCACTCTTCTGTGTACCGGTTTTAGTCCGTCACGAACATCCGGTAAGGCTCTTGCAACAATAACTGACATGGAATAGTCAATATATGAGGACTTCATTTCCTCTTCAATATTGACAGGAACTATCTTTTCATTTGCCATCTGATGTGATTGATTATTCTTATGTTATTCAAAAATCCGGATTGAAATACGCTTGACGTATTAAGTAAAATGAAGCTGATTTTCTATGCTTGTGGAGCTAACCGGAGTCGAACCGGTGACCTTTTCGTTGCGAACGAAACGCTCTACCAGCTAAGCTATAGCCCCGTTTATGAAGTCCGAAAATACTCAATTTCAGGGGCTTTAACAATGAAGGAAATGTTGGCGGAGTTGGAAATTAGAAATTAAAAATTAAAAATTAGAAATTAAAAATTGCGGCAAAGCCGGCCCTTTGGGAAAAGTTAAAAGTTGAAAGTCAAAAGTTAAAAGTTGAAAGTTGCCCCAAAGGGGACAGTCTGTCCGAAAACATGTCGTCCCCGAGTGTTTCTATCGGGGACGCATTTGATATGGTCAAATTTCGGTGCAGATTCCCGCTAGGAGCACGCGGGAATGACAAACTTTTTTTGTTTTCGGACAGCCTGGGACCTTTGGGAAAAGTTGATTCGATGTGTATCAGAATTGTAGTTCCTTAGGTTAAAGCCCTTTTTAGGAAATCAAGATTGTACGAAATAGATGTTATAAGTTTAAAGAATATATCTCAATTGTTCAGATCTCTCGGATCGCAATTCGCCTGAATGATTTCTATAACCTTGCCCTGATTTGTATCAACAATAACTGCAGTAAGCTTATTATCGTAAACACATCCCGTATCTATATTGATATAATGATTGGGTTTGAATGAAAAGTCCATAAGCGGAGTATGTCCGTGTATCTGCAGTTTCCCGATGAACGAAGGCTCCCTTCTGTTCCACATTATGGTCATATCATTTCCGTCATCCACAATCCCGGCATGAGAGATTACAACTTTTTTGAATTCAAACTTGAGCGGCATCTTAGATGCGAATTCATAATGCCCAAGCGACTTAAGTTCCTTGCCAAGTTTTTTTATGTCATTGAAAGCACGCGAGCCAATATAAGAGAATTGCGTCTCTTTTCCGCCGTTAGAATAATAATGCTCGGTTTCTTTATTCATGAATGAAAGAAGTTTGTCAGAATTGTCTATTGCCTTGAGCATCATGTCCTCATGGTTTCCTTTGACTGTTTTTATGCCGTTCTTGATAACAAAGTCCACGACTTCTTTGGAATACTTGCCTCTGTCAACTAAGTCACCGACAGAGTAAACATTATTTTTGTCCTCAAGCTTCTTGTAAAGCTTTTCCAAAGTGTAAATGCAGCCGTGAATGTCACCAATTACGGTTATATGTTGTGGTGTATTAGGCATAAAAAAATTGGCTAAAATTTACTCAATAAATATCATAGTTTTCACGCATTAATTTCGATAAATGAATAAAGAGTCAATAATCCTGTTTGATGGAGTTTGTAACTTATGCAATTCGAGTGTTAACTTCATAATAGATCGTGATAAGAACAAACTGTTCAGATTTGCATCTCTCCAATCAGAAGCCGGTAAGGATTTGCTGAAGAAGTTTAACAGTGACAGCGAGAATCTGGATTCGGTCGTTGTAATCACAAACGGAAAGCTTCATAAAAAATCTTCTGCTGCCCTGAAGATTGCTTCAATGCTTCCTGCTCCATATCCATTGGCTTCAGCATTCTTAATAATTCCACCCTTCATTCGGGACAAGATTTACGATTACATTGCAGCAAACAGATATAAATGGTTTGGCAAAAAAGATTCATGCAGAATGCCTGATGCAGACCTGAAGAGCAGGTTTTTGGAGTAGAAGTTGAGAATTGAGAATTGAAAATTGAGAATTGAAAATTGAGAATTGAAAATTGAAAATTGAAAATTGAAAATTAAAAATTGCGGCGAAGCCGTACCTTCGGGAGAAATTAAAAATTAAAAATTGAAAATAAAAATATTGGAAAACAGTCCTTTGAGAAAGGATGACGTGAAGCTAAGCTTGAGTGCTTAAAAGTGAATGAGAATGCGGATAATGTAATAGCAGAGTTCGCAAAGCTTTTATTGCACATTTCATTCAATATACGTGACATCCTCAGCGAACCCTGCGCCTTCTTTGCGTTCTCTGCGGTTCTGCTTTTTGCGGGTCATTGAACCTCCTTTTACTACCAATAAGGTTACATTTAATTTAGAGTCAAAATCTCAGCCCTTCATCTCCCATTTAAATCATTTATATCAAAAATTGTAATAAGTATATTGGAAAATGCAAAAAAATCCCAGATATCTTGTAACAGCTGCACTGCCTTATGCCAACAGTTTTACGCATATTGGTCACATTGCGGGAGCTTATCTGCCTCCCGATATCTATGTCAGATACCGAAGATTAAAAGGTGACGATGTAATTTTCATTTGCGGCTCGGATGAGCACGGAACAGCAATTGAAATGGCTTCGATTCAGGAGGGAGTTCCGCCACAGCAGATAATTGACAGATATCATTATGCAAACAAGAAGGGGTTCGAAGACCTGCGGATCGAGTTTGATATTTATTCGAGAACCTCAAATGATATTCATCACAAGACTGCAAGTGATTTCTTTCTCGCACTCCACGAAAAAGGCATTCTTACACAAAGAACTGACAAACAACTTTATTCAAACAAAGAGAAGAGATTTCTCGCTGACAGGTTCATTACGGGAACATGTCCGGTATGCGGTTTTGAGAATGCCCGAGGCGATGAATGTGAAAACTGCGGGAGCAACCTTTCACCGCTTGAACTGATAAATCCGAAATCCAAAATAACCGGTGACACCCCGGTAGTAATGGAATCTACTCATTTCTATTTTCCACTTGCAGAATTTCAGCAGAAGCTTGAGGAATGGATCGGATCAAAGAAAGACTGGAAACAGAATGTCATAAACTATTGCAAAGGATGGCTGAAGTCAGGTTTAAAAGACAGGGCAATCACCCGTGATCTTGAATGGGGTGTGAAAGTGCCTCTGAAAGATAATGAAGGGAAAGTCATCTATGTCTGGTTTGAAGCTCCCATAGGATACATTTCGGCCACCAAAGAGCTGTTCATTGAAAGAGGCAATCCTGACGGATGGAAAGAATACTGGATGAACAACGATACCAAGCTGATTCATTTTATAGGCAAAGATAATATTGTGTTTCATTCCATCATATTCCCTGCTATGCTGATGGCGCACGGCGGATACATTCTGCCGGAAAATGTTCCCGCAAATGAATTCCTGAATATCGGCGGAGAGAAACAATCGAAAAGCCGCGGGACAGGGATACTTGTAAAAGACATTGTTGCCAGGTTCAGCACAGATTCAATTAGATATGCTTTGGCAGCTACATTTCCGGAAAACCGTGATACTGATTTTACATGGCAGGATCTGCAAGCCAGAAACAACAATGAACTGGCCGCTATACTTGGCAATTTTGTAAACAGGACTGTTGTATTTGCAAAGAACAAATTTAACAACACGATTCCGGCAAGACTTTCGGATACACCGGAATCAAAGGAGTTGTTTGAATTTGTAGCGACACAATCTGAACTGATAAGCAAGAATCTTGATTCATTCAAATTCAAAGATGCTTTGTCAGAAGCAATGAACCTTGCCAGGCAGGCCAACAAGTACTTCAATGACACTGAGCCCTGGAAGCTGGTTAAGACAGACAATGAAAAATGTTCAGGAGTTATCAATGATTGTCTGAGGCTTTGTTACTCTCTTGCAATTGTATTCAGGCCATTCATTCCGGATGCTTCAGACAAAATTCTCGGTATGCTGAAGTCTGACAATGCTGATCTAAAATGGAGTGATGCTTTGAATCCTCATATCAAAGTTGGTGAAGAACTTGGAGAAAACACAATTCTTTTTCCAATCATTGAAGATAAGCAAATCGCAGAAATGACTAGACCGGATGTAGTTGAATCCTTAAGCGATGAGGTTGATGGGAATGGATTGATAACTATTGATGATTTCAGAAAAGTCGAATTGCGGACAGGTATTGTTATGGAATGTGAAAAGGTTCCTAACAGCAAAAAGCTATTGAAGATCCGGCTCAGGGTAGGCGACAAGGAAAAGCAAATAGTATCGGGAATATCCGAATACTATGAACCGGCAGATCTCATTGGAAAATCAATTATTGTAGTTGATAACCTGAAGCCGTCAAAGCTCATGGGAATTGAGTCGCAAGGAATGCTGCTTGCGGCAAAACATGGCAAGGAGCTCCGGCTGGTAACGGTTGACGGCAACATAGAGTCGGGGGCAGAAGTTAATTGATTTACAGGTTCGGAAACGTTGAGTATGAGTTTGGAAAGAGAACTTTTCTAATGGGAGTATTGAACATCACTCCGGATTCTTTTTCAGACGGAGGCAAGTATTTTGATTCATCCGTGAAGTTGGATAAAGTACTCAGCGATGCTCTCATGATGCAGGAAAAAGGAGCAGATTTCATTGATGTTGGCGGGGAGTCCACCAGACCCGGTGCTAAGAGGCTTACTGCCGATGAGGAAATGGAGAGAGTGGTTCCGGTTATCAATGCGATATCTAAAGTACTGCATATTCCGATTTCGATTGATACTTATAAGAGTGAAGTTGCTGATGAGTGTCTCAAAGCGGGCGCATGTATAGTGAATGACATCAGTGGATTTCGATTTGATCAGAAGATGGCGGAAGTTACTGCAAAACACAAAGCATCCTGCATACTGATGCATATAAAAGGTACACCCGAGAATATGCAGATTGACCCGATTTATGAAAATGTCGTTTCGGAAGTTGAAGAATATCTGAGACATTCGGCGGAAATAGCAGCAGATGCCGGCATTACTCAGATTATAGTTGACCCCGGCATTGGTTTTGGTAAGAAGCTTGAACATAATATTGAACTCATAAGGAATGTAAGCTTGTTGAGGCAATTGGGTTATCCGGTATTGGTTGGACTTTCCAGAAAAAGTTTTATCGACAAGATAATTCCAACTCCCGTGAACGAAAGGATATTCGGAACAATCTCAGCAAATACTGCAGCGATTGGTTTAGGTGCTGACATACTGCGGGTGCATGATGTTGAAGAAAACTACAGAGCAATCAAGATAGCTGACAAACTTTTAAGAAACTGAAAATGCAGAATCCGGCAAACACATCCGAGAAGATCTCATTCGATAAGTTATTGGCAAATGAAGAATTGTATGAGTTTGATGTGATAGGTATGAACTGTTCAGGATGTGCTCAAAGCATCAAATCATACCTTGAGAAAACAAACGGCATAAAATCTGTTGACATTAATTTTGCATCAGAGATTTGCGGAGTAACGCATCAACCTTCAGTAATCAACAGAGCGCAGATCAGAAAACTTGTTGAGTCACTTGGCTTTGGAGTATCCTCAGACGATGACGAATATGAAGCTGACATTGCCCGCAAAAAGAGTCTTCAGTTATTGAGACTTAAGATATATGTATCGGCCATCCTTTCTGTGATAATCATGCTCCTCAGCATGAAAGATCATTTCCAGATCCCGTTCATACACCTGCCGGAAAAAGTTGTATTGACAATACTTTTTGTTCTTTCATCTGTGGTAATATTTTGGTGCGGCGAAAAATTTATCCGCGGGACTTACAACTCTCTCAAGAGCAAGAAGTTTGATATGAATACGCTCATTTCAATCGGAAGTCTTTCGTCATTCTTTTACAGCAGTGCTATTGCCGCCAACACAATATTCGGATTGAACATTGCAGCACTTAACGGTTCAAAGGATGTTTACTTTGAAACTGCCGCAATGATCATAACATTCATTCTTATTGGTAACTATCTTGAAGCTGTTCTGAAGTCAAGAACTCAAACATCCATAAAGAAACTAAAAGATCTACAAGCAAAAGTAGTTAATGTCATTCGTGACGGGAATGAATTGTTCATTCCATTTAAGAAAGTAAAACTGAATGACATTGTAATTGTGAAGACGGGAGATAAGATACCGGTTGACGGTTCGCTTATTGAAGGATATGGTGTAGTTGATGAAAGCGCGATGACAGGTGAAAGTCTGCCAATTGAGAAGTCCATTGGAGATCCTTTGATGAGCGGCACGGTGCTCAAGAACGGATTTCTTAAAATGGCAGCTGAAAAGGTTGGAAATGACACAATGCTCTCACGCATTATTTCACTAGTGAAAGACGCATCGGCGCAGAAGCCAAAGATCCAGAAACTGGCTGATAAAATTTCAGCAGTATTTGTACCGATCGTAATACTTATTTCCATCATTACTTTTGCTGTATGGTACTTTGCTCTTGGCGCCCAATTTGACAAGTCTCTTTTGTTTGCAGTGTCTGTTCTGATAATTGCCTGCCCTTGTGCATTGGGATTGGCATCCCCTATCGCGATTGTGCTTGGCGTTGGCAGGGCTGCTGAAAATGGAATTCTGTTCAACAATATTGACGGCATTGAAAACCTGATGAAAGTGAACACAATTTGTTTTGACAAGACCGGCACGCTGACAACCGGAGAGATCAAAGTGAAGAATGTTTATATATTCAACGGTTATACAAACGAGCAGATACTCAGATATATATATTCCCTGGAGAAACATTCCGCACATCCTATTGCAAAGTCGATAGTGAAGTATGCTCTCGATAATAATATTACCAAACAGTTCACGGTGAAGGATTTTCATTCCGAACCCGGGCTCGGAGTCAGGGCAGACGTAAATGACAAGCAGCTTGTAATAGGTAATGAGAATTTTCTCAGAATGAACGGCATATCATTTTCAAACATTATTTTTGAAGCAAGCAAGAGCAATCTTTTTATCGGCATTAACGGCGAGATTGCAGGTGTAGTTGAGATCGATGATGAAATAAAAGAAAATGCGGCGAGCGTAATAAGGCAGTTGAAAAAGAAGGATATTGAGATATTCATGATCTCCGGTGACAATGATTCTGCGGCAAGAAGGGTAGCACTTGAACTTGACATAGAAGATTACTCATCACGCACACTTCCTGAAGAGAAGGAAAAGATTGTTACTTCTCTTCAGTCTAAGAACAGAACCGTCGGCATGGTAGGAGACGGGATAAACGATGCACCGTCTCTTGCAAAGGCAAATGTTGGAATTGCAGTTGGCGCGGGTCAGGACATAGCAATAGATTCAGCAGACGTAATTCTCGTTAAAGACGATCTGAACAATCTGCTTAAAGCAATTAACATATCGAAAAAAACTGTGACCGTAATTAAGGAAAATTTCTTCTGGGCATTCTTTTACAATGCCCTTGCCATACCAATTGCGGCAGGACTATTCGTTCCGTTTGGTATTGTCATAGGTCCCGTTATGGCAGCAATGCTAATGGCATTCAGTGATGTAGTCACTGTGCTGGGAAATTCTCTGAGACTTAAGTATGTGAAGATAGATGGTTAGGAACCTGAGGTGTTTTGCTTGTTTAGCTCGCTTAGATATTCTTTCCTGTATTCTGTAATTTCCTTAATAGTTCTGAATATGACTGAAGGTCTTGCTCCGGTTGAAATTCCATCAACTCGCGGCAAGTGCTTTACGCCAATCTCGGTGGATGAATAACCAAGTTGTTTCGCTTTAAGAAGAATTTCCGCATCTATGAACGCATCCACAGAATCAATCTTTATCTTCCTGAAAAGATCAGTCTTAATGAGCTTGAATGCACAGTCAACATCCACATAGTCAATGTCAAACAGGAATCTTAGCACAAAATTGTAAACCAATGAAGTGATCTTTCTGTATGTTGAATATTGCTTTCTCTTTCTATAACCAACTACAATGTCAGTATAAGGTATCAGCGCAACGAATTTTTTTAGCTCCTGCAGATCAAACTGATTATCTCCGTCCGTATAAAAAACATAATCCATCTTTGCATTCAGAAACCCGTCTCTGAGTGTAGCACCATAGCCAAGATTCTTCTCGTGATGGATCACACTTACCTTCTCATATTTCCTGGCAAGTTCATCGGCAACTTCATCAGTCTTATCAGGACTTCCGTCTTCAATTATTGTTATTTCATAATCCTTAAGCCTGAGTTCATCAAGTACTCTAATTGCAGAATCAACAACTTTTCCGATATTCTTCTCATCATAATATGCAGGAAAGAAAACGCTAAGAGTAATGTTAGAGTTGTCAGTCATTCAGATTGCTCAGATAATTATATGTTGCCTCCAAACCGACCTTTAGAGTGGTATCCGGCTTCCAGCCAAACTCCTTGGCAATCAGCGTATTGTCAAGAATACTGACGGGAACATCAAAGCTTCTTTTGTCCTGATAAGTGACTTTAATATCCTTCTTACCTGCAACGCTCATAATTGACTCAATAATCTGATTCAGAGAGTAACCGTTGCCGGCGGAAAGATTGAACAGCTTGTGCGGCGAATTAACAACCAATGACATTACAAGCGCTCTAGCAGCATCCTTGATGTATATGTAGTCACGAACCACTTCTCCGTCACCCCATATCACAATTTCCTCGCTTCTAATGATCTTGTTCATAAAAACTGCAATGGCTCCTTGAGCCGCCTGCGGATTCTGTCTTTCGCCGTAAGGATTCGACAGTCTGAGAATGCAGTAATCAAGTCCGTGAATCTGATTGAAGAGATACAAGTAATCCTCAATGGATTTCTTGATGATGCCGTATGAGCAGATAGGTTTAGTAGGATGATCTTCCTTTATTGGAACAGTGGTCGGAAACCCGTAAACAGTTCCTCCGGAAGACAAAAATATTACTTTCGTTATTTGTCTGTCGACGCATTCCCTGAACAACTTCAATGATGATATAAGATTTGTCTCTGCATCATAAACGGGATTGTCATTGGAACCGGCAGGAAGCGTTGAGCTAACCAGATGAAAAACATAATCAATACCTTTCAGCGAATTTCCAATGTCAACCTCGTTATTGAAGTCGCCTTCAATGATTCTGATCCGGTCAATCACTGATTCAAGATTTCTTTTCGAGAAGTTGAGCTTGTCAAAGACAGTTACTTCGTACCCTTTCGAAAGCAGTTCATCAACAAGATGGGAGCCTATGAAACCGCCTCCTCCGTACACTATACAAGAATTCTTAGAAGAGGGCAAGTTCAGACCTTCTTATATTGAATTACAAACCTTGCCGGGAAGACAGCATTTGGAATTTTCGCAACGGAAGTGATCTTGAATATTCCGGACGAAAATTTCTCTGCAAGTTCAAGTGAAAAGCTGTGCAGATGCCATTCATCCAGATTGTCTTTTGCTGCAAGCTCCCAGCCTTCAGTATCCTTCTTGCTGTCAATAAGTTTGATCAGTCCTGTCTTCTTAAGAAATCTCTTTGTAGAATTGATCACGTCTTCATTTGGTATTGACAAAGAAAGTATTCCGTCATCTTTCAGAACACGTGACATTTCCTTAAGCACTTCTCTTGGATCAAGAACATGTTCAATTACCTCTGAACAAAGTATCTTATCAAAATACTTGTCTTCGTATGGTATTTTCTCTCCCGGTGCTTTGGAAAGGACAACCTTGTCGCCAAGTCTTTTCTTTGCACGCTGAATCTGAATATCAGATATGTCAATTCCGTAAAGCTCACCTTTTTTTATCTGCTCGAGGATATGACCGGCACCGCAGCCAACTTCAAGCACTTTGTCTGCCGGTCTGATTTCAGCAAGCTCAATCAGCTTCGAAATTCTCTTTTGTTCAATGTATCTGAAGGCAAAGTTAGGATGGTTATAAAACTTGTCCAGATCGTGTTTCTCAGCAAGGACTTCATTCCATTGCTCAAAATTTTCCTTAGTTGGTTTCATCTGTTTAATAATTCTTTAATTCACTTTTTCAAAGACAAATGCCTGATAGCGTTTATCAGAAGAGGCAAACTGGTTCAGAAGCTTTAGTGTAGTATCCTTCTGCAGGGTTTCAAACTTTACATCATTCTCATATTCTGGCCTGTATCCGTAGTGAGAATCCCAAACTATGATATCTCCTTTAGCTGCATTGGCCAGATTTTTGGAATTCAGATGTACAAAATTTTTCTTTCTTTCAGCGGAAAAGTCACCAAACAAAAATACAGGACTCGATGTTTGAGTTGTTACAACTATTTTCTTATTATCGAATTCCTTTCCTGCAAGGTACGAGCCCATCTGTTTGACTGCGAGATTTTCCGGTGAATACTCTCTAGGCTTGAAGCTCATAAACAAATGTGCAGCCGATAAGAGAATCAAAACAACGGAAAGCTTGTTCAGATATGCTCTCTTGTCTTGGCTGAACAATGCAACGGCAAGAACAGCAGTTACCGCCACTACGGCAAGTTTCCCGTATTCGGCAGTATCAAGCAGATCAAGTCCGTTCGCATCCCTTGACAGAAAGGCAAGTGTAAAGAATGCCATTGCTCCGAAAATCATATAGGCCGTTTTCCTGAAGCTTTCAACTGCGAGATTATTAAGTCCGACAGTTGCGAAAAAAGCAGCAAGCGGAGAGATGTGCAGCAGGTATCTCCAAGTACCGGGATTTGTGCCCCATACCATTAGCATCGCCTGAACAAGAAATGTGATGACAAAAACAATATATGGCAAAGAGTACTTGTTAAGATACTCTTTCATTTTTGATGTGTCCGAAAAGAATCCAAAAAAGCCGAGAAGAAAAAGTGTAAGACAGACAGGACCAATTATAAAGATATACACTTTGAAATAGTGGAAGAATCCCCTCTTGTCTCCGCCGAAGTACATTGCTCCCAACGTATTCATCTCCGTGATCACATAAAGAATGTCGCCGCTCTTAAAATATCCGAACAGATTAAAGAGAAACGGGAATACACCAAGCATGATTATGGCAACATATTGCTTCTTGCCAAAAAGCATGACAGCCATTGCTATTCCTATCAAAGCGGCTTCCTGTCTCACTGTAAAAATATATCCGCATGTAAGCGCAGCCCAAATGTAATACTCTTTTTTGTATAGCAGTATCATGAGCACGATAAGAAAAGCAGTAAATATCTCGGCATAAGATCTGAAGGATAGATCAAAGAACAATGGCTGGAAAGCGAGCATCAATGCGCCAAAGAATGCGTAATTTATGTCGTAGGCCTTAATAAGAAGATAAGTCAGATAAACAGTTGCCGATGCGATGAGCGCATTGAAGAACAGTACTGTTTCATAACCGAACAGAGACGGAACCACCATGAACAGTTTGTAACCCGGCTTGGGCCAGTTGCCCAGAATTACAAACGGATCGTTCCAGAATTCCTTCATGTTGATGAAATGTCCTATTTCATCATCCTGATAGAAACCAGGTGAGTATTTGCTGCTTAAGTAGTAAATGATCGCAAACACAGGTATAACCAGCCAGAAATACTTTGAAATCAGTGCATCCCAGTCGGCAGACGGTTTTTGAACCTGCTGTGTTTTCTTAGGTTGAGTTTTTTTAGACACGGTCGGCAAATATATTCATATGCAAGGATAAATTAAACCACAGTATTATACCACACAAATCAATCTTCTTATATTAAAGAAAAAAGCCACTGATGAAATTTATCATCAGCGGCTAAGAAGTTTTCAATCAATATTATATACCGACCCGAAGTCCGGTAAAGCCATTCCAGTTAGTTGTTTTAACATTAGAAAGACTGAAAGTGCTTCCAAGATTGTTAAGCCCGCCAAACTGGGCACCTACTCCAAGAATTATTCCTATGAACGGGTTCAGGGCATAGTCTCCGGTAAGCGTGGCGTTAATACCAAAGTCAAAGGTCTTCAAACCATAATCCTCAATGTTATTGTTTCCACCAATGAGGAATCCAAAGTAAGGTCCTGCGGCTAGGCTAACGCCAACCTTGTCAGACAATTGTCCTCCAAAGTTAAACATTATCGGAATATTGAAAAAACTGTTCGATATACTCTCAGGATCTGACTGCTGCAGGATCGAATCCGCCGTTACTCCGAAATTCTTCTTGGTAAAATCAAGTCCGGTTGTAAGATTCAGCATATCGAAAAGTGAAAGAGTCAGAAATGCTCCTGTAGTTATTCCGCCCTTTGATTCTGATTTAACTCCGGTTACTCCGCTATTCACATCATAGCCTGGTGTTGTTGAGCCGTAACCAAGCCGAAAGTCAATATAAAACAGACTATGTTTACCGGTTCTTTCCATTTCCTTTGTTTTGGCCGCATTATAGTCTCTCTCCTTCAGATAGAGGGAATGATCTTTCCTTGGTCCATTCAAAGACAGTTTTGGTGAAGTGCCGTCATCCGGGAATGAGTCTTTAACCGAGATGATGCTCATAGCAGTTATCAAAATTGCGAGAACGATCTTCTTCATTTTTCGAATTTATGTTTGATTTTCAATTAATATTTTAGATTCAATTTCAGAAAGATATGATGTCTGTTCCTCCCATTGTGAATATACACTTTTTGCACTCTCCTTTAAATCATTATATTCTTTCGTTCTCTTTATGATGTCATGTGATCCATTATAGAATGTATCACTGCCCATGATCTTTTCCAAGTCAGCAATTTTCTTTTCGAGTGCAGCAGCTTTCTCTTCAAGCTCTTTGATCTTTGTCTTTACAGGTTGTGTAAGTTTGTTGAATTCTTTCTTTTTCTTTTTTAATTCATGTGCTGAAATCTTCTTCTCTGCCGGCTCATCAACCCTGTAGGTCTCATGTTTGGACAATTGAACATCCTCAGATCTCATCGAAAGCAGTTCTTTCTCCTTTGCTTCAAGATAATCCTTTGCATTACCATTGTATGATCTGATCTTTTTGCCTTTCACTTCAATAACCTTGTTGACAATGCCATCTATGAATTCCCTGTCATGCGAAACAATAAGCACTGTTCCTTCATATTTTTTCAGTGCGTTCATCAGTACTTCCTTTGAACGCATGTCCAGATGGTTTGTCGGTTCGTCGAGTATTAGAAAATTCGAAGGTTCAATGAGCATCTTGGCAAGCGCAAGTCTTGACTTCTCTCCGCCCGACAGCACTCCGACTTTCTTGAAAACATCATCGCCTCTGAAGAGAAAGCTCCCGAGTATAGATCTGAGGTTTTTGGTGATCTCCCCAGTTGCAGATAATTCCATTGTCTCAAGTACAGTTCTGCTGTGGTCAAGAGTCTCCGCCTGATTCTGAGCGTAAAACTTCTTCTCAACAAGATGCCCGTCTTTCACAACACCTGAGTTGTAAGGCTCAAGACCCGCAATGATCCTTGTAAGCGTTGATTTTCCTGCGCCATTCACGCCAACAAGGCAGATCTTTTCACCGCGACTTATAAGCAGATCAATGTCCTCCAAAACATTATGTTTGCCGTCATAGCTCTTGGTCAGTCCTTCAATCTCTATTGCAACTTTGCCTGAGTGTGTGGCCGGAGGAAATGAAAACTTCACTGTTGACTCTTCATCTTCAAGCTCAATCTTATCCATCTTCTCAAGAAGCTTGATCCTGCTCTGCACTGCCCTTGCCTTAGTTGATTTATATCTGAATCTTTCAATGAACCTTTCCTGCTGCTTGAGATAATTCTGCTGGTTATTGTATTGGTTCTCAAGTAGTTCTTTGCGGATTTCTTTCTCTTTCCTGTAAAATGAATAATTACCGGAATATTCTGTCACATTGCCAAGAGATATCTCAACCGTCCTGTCAGATATATTATCCAGAAAACTTCTGTCGTGCGATACAAGAACAATCGCACCCAGATAGCTCTTGAGATAGCTTTCCACCCAAATCAACGATTCAATGTCCAGGTGATTTGTAGGTTCATCCAGAAGAAGGATTGAGGGATTGGATAGAAGAAGTTTTGCGAGTGCTATGCGCATCTGCCAGCCGCCGCTGAACTCATCGGTCATCCTGTGAATATCACTCTCACTGAAACCAAGTCCCATCAATATTTTCTCTATCTTTGACTTCAGCCTGAATCCGTCCAGCATCTGAAATCTTTCCTGAAGCTCTCCGTATTCATTCAGGAGATCAATGAATTCATCCGATGCAGTATCGGTCATTTCAGACATTTCCTTCTCAGCAGCAGCCATTTCTTCCTGGATCTTGTTTATATCGCCGGCAGCGGAGTATACTTCTTCATACAAAGTCTTACCCGCATATTCAATACCTTCCTGTGGAAGATATCCGATCGTAGTATGTCTGGAGATCGCAACCTCACCAGAGTCAGGTGTATTGATTCCGGCAATGACTTTCAGCATGGTTGACTTTCCTGCTCCGTTAGAACCGACAAGAGAAACCCTGTCTTTACCGGATACTCGAAGAGAGACCTCGTCAAACAACACTTTTGAGCCGTACCTGACTGATATTCCGTTAAGTGAAATCATACGCAAATTTACGCATTATAGTTTAAAAATTAACGGGCTTTCCTGCCGGCATGCATGAAGTGATTATATGTCTTTAAATTCAACGCAGTGCTTTCGAAATAACACAAGATTCTTTTGTCATTATTGGTTAATTTGCATGAAATAAATTCAAAGAATAAATTCAATTCCGTGATACGATTCATCTTGATATTACTGATCAGTATGATGTTTGCAGAAAATATGAATGGTCAGCCGGTTAAGTTAAACAATTCTAAGATCACAAATTTTCAGTATTTGATATGGTATGGAACAGAAGAGCAAATGAGTTTTATTGACCTGGCCTCTTACTGCGCACCTGTTTTCTGGTTCTCGCCTGATGAACCGGAGCTATTGAACAAGTCCGGGAAGGAAATTACAATACCGTCTGAGTTTCCGTTTGAGAAAAAGTCCGACACACCGGTTGTTTATTATCAGATCAGTGAAATTCTGCTAAATGACTTTGCCACGGGCAAGCCCGTCAAAAAGGACTATACAAACAACAACAAAAGTATTATTGACCTGTCAAAAGTCTCTGCATTTCAAATTGACTATTCACACTATTATCAATACGAAGCCGGACTTGGTACACATAAGGATGATACTGAACAATCTCAATTCAATTATGCCGTTAGGAAAAAGAAAATCAAAGAAGAAACTTACTACCTGATATATTTAGTAAAAGCAGTAGGCAAAGCTCATGCGCTTGTCTGGTTTGACAATATTTTTGCTTTAGATGAATCCATGACAGAAGTTAAATTGCCGTTCCACATTCTTGTTGAGGAAGGAAAGCATGCAAGCTGCACTGATGCGAATGCAGACGGCTATTATACTCCCGGTTATGATGTAAACGTTCGAACAAACGATGCTTGGGGAATGAGAGATGTTATAAGAACGGGTGAACTTTTTTCATCGGAATACGAGAGTTATATGTCAAAGGTCAGGCGTCCGGAACATAGGATCTTTCCTCCGCTGCCTGATGACAGTCATTTGAAGGAGAGATATTCTAAGGACAGTATTTACTCTCCTGAGAACGCCGTATATGAACTCAGGCCAATGCCGGATCTGGCAAAGGCAATGAAGTATCCTCATCTCATGAAAGATATGGAAGCTTATACTGCATTGAGATGGCCAAAAATCACAGACGGCAAAGGATTGATCGGATCAAGAGATTGGTTTGAAAAAGACCTGTTCCTGAATTCATTTGCCGTAAGTGCAATGTATGATGGAGATGTCGGTGTTTCTTTTATGTTCCCGCTGTTGATTGTGAAGAATGTTCAGGCACCAATTATCGGCGGGTGGCTTGTCAACAGGATTTACCTTAAAGACTACAATTTGAGGGATGTAGGATATGATATAGTCCTCACTCCTTCTGCTTCGAGATTCATGGATCCGTATTTTGCAGTCGGAATTGAAAACGACAAAGAACCGAAAGAAGACGATCCTGAAAAGATCATTTCAAAAGGTTACTTTGTCATTGAGACAGGAATAAAGCTCAGGGCGAATGTGAAATTTTCTCCGCTCAAGTTTCTTAGTTTCCTTACGGATTATTGGGGCATAAGGCTCGGTGTTAAGAACAAAGGCTTTCCTGATATAAATAATCTTCAATACAATATCGAACTTGGGGCGGGTGTATGGTAATTCCCACTCTCAAAGGAATTCCTGAACGTTTAACAACCGGTAGTCGCGAACTTTCTATTTGACGGTGTGTTTGTTCCGAAGAATTCTAACTGCATCAACTATCCTGGGACCCGGCCTGAACATTATGTCGTCATCAATGAAAATTATCTTTGACTTTTCAACCACGGTGCCAACGGCTTTTCTTAATTCATCTAATGACTCTCCTGCTTTTTTCAAATCGGTCGTGTCAGAAGGAAATATAATTGAAGAAGGTCTCTTTCTAAGCAATTCCTCTGCACTTATAACAGGGTATTCGATCAATTGCTCACTGAAAATGTTTTGAAATCCTGACAGCTCTAAGAGCTGACTGATGTATGTAGTTCCGTTTGCAGTCATAAGAGGATTAACAGAAATAACAATGAACGTGCTTTCTTTCTTGTTGTTATTTTGTTCAAGCTTGATCTCTGAATCGATCGTTGCATTAACAGAATCTGCATTCTTCTGTTCTCCTGTTATGATTCCGAAGTCATTGATCATTTTCTTGATGCCGGCTATGTCCTTGGGATTAGACGCATAGATCTTTATTCCGTTGTCACTCAAGGTTTTGTATGCAGGTCCTGATGAGTTTGTTACATACATAATTACCAGGTCGGGTTTGACGGAGAGTATTGTTTCGAAGTCAGGGCTGAGATAGTTGCCAACAGATCTCTTTGATTTTGCCTTTGGTGGATAATCGCAGAAGTCAGTGACTCCGGCTAATAAACTATCTGCCCCAATCGAGTAGAGTGCTTCGGTAATATTCGGTGCAAGAGATACTATTCTTTCAGGAAGTTTTTCAAAACTCAATTCAATCCCAATATCATCTCTAACGGTAACTGCCTTTGATGTGAACTCGTCTTCTTCTCTGCATCCGGCTAATAACAGAATGGAAAGGAAGAAAACAAGATATACACTCTTCAATTTCTGTGACTCAGGTCTTGAGTTTCTTCTTCTTGGCCGCGGGGAACAATACATTGTTAAGAATCAATCTATATCCGGGAGAATGTCTGTAAAGATCCAATTCTGTTTTGGGATCGCCTACCGCATGCTGATAATCTTCAGGGTCATGTCCTCCAAAGAAAGTAAATGTCCCCTTACCATAGTTGCCGTGTATGTACCTGACTATGTCAGTTCCTTCATTCATTCCAAGGATTGTTACATTCTTCTTCAGGAATTGTTTATTGAAGCCTGTCGTCTGTCCCATGAACCCGCTAACTAAGTAAGTGTGATTTTGTGTTAGCATAGTTGGAACCGGATCCAGTCTCGCAGAAAAATCAACCAATCGGAAGTTATCATTGAACTGTCCATAGCTAAGTAACTGATTTGTCATGTCGATATTCGAATATTCATAAACATAAGGGTTCATGTCAACGCTGAAGTTTTCGAATGCCAGGCATTCACTGAAGTCAAGTTTTGAATTGGCATCAGGGTCAGCAGGATCCCCATCATACATTACTTCACATATATCAGTATTTCGTGCAGCCAATGCTATATCATAAGTGTCTGTGGCTGAACACATTGTAAACAGAAATCCACCGTTTGAGACATATTCTTTAAGCTTGTCAACCACAGCAAGCTTTAACTGGGAAACCTTCTTAAATCCGAATTTCGCAGCCATATCTTCGTTTATCTGCTTCTGTGTCAGGTACCAGGGTGAAGAGCCGTAAGTTGCGAAGAATTTCCCATACTGTCCGGTAAAGTCCTCATGATGCAGATGAAGCCAGTCAAAGCCCTTCAGCTTGCCGGTTAAGACTTCTTCATCCCAGAGTTTTTCGTATGGTATTTCAGCGTATTCAAGCACAAGCTGAACCGCGTCATCCCAAGGCAGTGCATTTGGCGGGACATATACTGCAATCCTTGCGACCTTCTCAAGCCGCACAATGTCTGTATTTCTCTCGTCAGACTGCGCATCTGCATAAGCAGTGGCAGTTTGAGTCCCGTTCAGAAGCTCGTATGATACATTCTTTTGTTTGCATTCATTCTCCAGCCCCTGCTCATAGTTGAACAGAAATGAACCGCCCCTGTAGTTAAGAAGCCAGTCCAGTTCTTTGCCGTTAAGCAAATGCCTGTAAGCTATTCCGTAAGCTTTGAGATGATTTGTCTGAGACGGCTCCATTGAAATAAGAAGCTTCACTTGTGACATCAACGGGGTCTGTCCAAATGCGAGGAAAGAAATTAAGAATACAAAAAGATACCTGATTGTGTTATTATTCACGCGTCAAGTTAAATTTATTACAATGTTAAGTCAATATAATTGAACCGTGTATGATAATACTTTCTCCTTCAAAAAAGTTTAGCCCAAAGTTTTGATAACGCTTGCATTTGAAACTTCATGTGATGAAACATCCGTAGCGGTCCTTGATAATGAGAGAGTCATTTCAAATGTTATCTCAACGCAGTTATTTCATTTTAAATACGGCGGTGTAGTCCCTGAGGTTGCTTCAAGAGAACACCTGAAGAAGATCATGCCGCTTTGCGAAACAGCACTCAAGCAATGCGGAAAGAAATTTGCTGATGTAAATCTGATTTGTGCTACTACAGAACCCGGGCTGATTGGAGCATTGCTTGTAGGTTCTAATTTTGCCAAAGGTTTGTCGGTCGCTTTGCAAGTGCCATTCATCTCCGTCAATCACATACAGGCCCACTTATATAGCCCTTTCATTGAACATCCGGACATGGCGTTCCCTTTTCTGGGGCTGATTGTTTCAGGCGGACATACTCTGCTCATTTTAGCAGAAGGAATGTTTAAGCACAGGATACTTGGCCGCACGATTGATGATGCTGCAGGAGAGGCATATGACAAAGTTGCAAAACTTCTTGGACTTCCCTATCCCGGCGGTAAGCTTATTGATGATGCAGCAGGCAATGGAGATCCTGCATTCCACAAATTCCCGAAGGCGAGGATCAAAGATTCGGAATTTGATTTTTCGTTCTCAGGCATTAAGACATCCGTTCTGTATTATCTGCGAAAGAATTTTGCTGGCAAGAACATTGACGAAGAGACGATGAACAACATTTGTGCTTCCTTTCAGGATTCAGTAGCAGGGATGCTGTTTGAGAAAACAAATCTGGCAGCCGAAAGATTTGGAATTAAGACCATTGCCGTATCCGGGGGTGTATCTGCAAACTCCGAGCTCAGGAGAAGATTCTTCGATCTCCGGCAGAAGGGTTATGATATTTATTTTCCTTCGATTGAATTCACTGCCGACAATGCCGCAATGATCGGCTTTGCCGGCTATCTCAAACACAAATCAGAGGTAAAACTTAATGGCGAACCGGAAAGTCAGTTGCAGGTTCAGGCAAAGCCAAGATTGGATTATGAGAATTTTTAGATTGTTTGAGATCCTGATTGTTTTCTTAGCATTTGCAATGAGTCTAAACTCATGCGAAGAGATAAGCCACGGACAGCAAAGAAGGAAGTTTGAATTTCTCTACAAGATGAATAACTTCGGTACGATCTTCAGGGAATATACAAATGACGTTGTGAAATTTAGCGATCTTCAGTTATACGAAACGAGGATGAATAAACTATATGCAGATGTAAATAACTTTGAGACGGTTGAAGGATGGGGAAAGTCAAAGATATTAAAAGAAGAGTCCCTGAATGCTATTGATATGAACCTCAGTAAGTGCAGAGCCATGCTCCAGAAGCAGGCAATGTACAGAGAGTTTATTAAAGATGAGTATGACATCATCTTGATGAGGGAAACCGCGAATGAGTTCAACAGAAAAATTGAAGATGAGATAATCATAGTTGGGAAAGAGTAAGTCATACTAAGAAAGAAAAAAGCGGAGCATTTACGCCCCGCTTTTATGGAGAGAACAGTGAGGTTAAGAATTACTTTACAAGCGTCATTCTAAGAACCTTGCTGTAATTAGTACCGTCTGCATTGAAATCAATTCTGTAGAAATAGACACCGCTCGAAAGATTCGAACCGTTCATTTCAACTCTGTAAAAACCCGCACTCTTGAAACCGTCAAACAGGGTTGCAACAGTCTTGCCTGAGTTGTCATAAACAGTGATCTTCGCTTTTCCGTCTATCGGAAGATCAACATCAATACACGTTGAAGGATTGAACGGGTTCGGATAATTCTGTGACATTGCAAACTTCTCCGGAATACCTATTTCGATTTCATTGCTGAGATTGAAATATTCTGTATTGCCGTTGAAATCAATTTGCTTCAGTCTGTAATTATATGTTCCTGTGGCAAGATTCCTGTCTGTATAGATATAGTTGGTAGTTGTTGTGGTTGTTCCATTGCCTGCAACAAATCCTGCTTTGGTCCATACATCACCGAGTTTGCGTTCAATGTCAAATCCCTTGTTATTCAATTCCTGCGAAGTTGTCCAGTTAAGAGTTACATCTCTTCCATTCACGGTTGAAGTAAATGAGCTGAGTTCAACCGGCAGACCACCTTCCCATGTTTTGAATACAGTATCTTTCAGACTTCCTGTCGTACCGATTATAGTATCTACTCCGGCATTTGCACCCACATAGCAATAGTTTGCAATACCGCTGTTGTTTGTGAAAGCAAATCCTGCTCCGGCATTTGCTCCCTTTCTTTCGAAATCAACTCTGATGCCCGGAAGCGGAATGTTATTTTGATCTTTAACAAGAGCATCAACACAATGCTGGGTGTTTATAGGATTGATCGCTGTCCTTGGTGTCATATACAGACTGGATACAATTGCGATCTGTGACAATGCCTGACCGCCCGGATAGCCATATGAATCATAATCGTCAAATCCATAGACAAAGCATCCGAACGGAAGTGTAGCTGCCAGGTTATGCGTGCCTGAACTGACCGGGAGCTTTGCACCGGAGTAACCGCTTACACCAATAGGAGTGAAGTTAACAGCAGGTACCGGTACTCCGTCAAGTGTCAATGCTCCGACAACTGAATTTGGCGCAACAACATTTATGAAGTTGATGGCAAATCCCGCAGCAGGCGTAGTAACTGTGTATGAAGCCAGGAACTGTTCAAACGGCGGTATCAGCATCATGAACGGATCGGAAGTTACTCCGTCAAAACTCGATGATGGAGAGTATTGAGCAACAAGAACAGGTTTGTCAGAAGTAATAGTTGAATTGCCTGTCAAAACAGTTTCTATATATTGCCCGGAATTTATCACCGGCTGAGCCGCACCGTTTATTGTAACAGTTGTTGCATTGTCCGAAGCCATGATTCTCCAGACATCACCGTTCAGTCTTGTTGCAAGCGGAACTGTTAGAAAGTTCTTTCCGAATGTGCTGTTCGGCGGGATCATCTCGACGATGTGGTCACATGCGACATATCCAAAAGGAATGTTTGCGCACTGATGACCTCCATATACTCCAATAGGCAGATTCGAGACAATCTTCGTTCCTGAAAGATCGGAGGGATGAACGTTAGGATCTCTTAGCAAGTAAGTTTCCCCCTGGTTAAGATTGATATTGTAAGGAACTCCTGCAATCCTTCCTCCAACAGTAACCGTGGTTGTAATTGTAACTACTGTTCCGTTTGCTGTTCCAACAACCAGAAATTGATTTGCATTTACTATATTAACATTCATGTAACCTAGCACTAAATAATCAGTGCCAAGTATGTCTAAAGGCAGTGAGAGATACGCATCAGTTGTAGCATCTCTTCTGTTTAAACCATAGACTGTTACTTCCTGTAATGATGTCACATGAATTCCGAGGTTTGTTACAACATCATTACTCTGAACATCTATAAGAGTTGGGAATGTAACCGTCGTTACTGTATTTGCAGTTACATTGAATGGTGTTGAAAAACCTGTTCCCGGAATGTCAACTGTTCCGGAAGTATTGACATCACTGGTAATGAACAGTGCCTGATAATAGCCGCCTCCGGATAAGTTTCCCGGAAACGCAATCCAGAAGTCCGTTCCTTTTGTGTCAAGAGTAGCATTGAGTGTACCAAGTGAAACAATCGTAAGCATCAGAACACAAAAGAAAAAGAAAATCTTCTTAGCAGTTTTCATAGTTGCCATCCTTGATTTTGGGTTAGTTAATTTCGGAATGTATTCCGATTTATCACAAACTACCTCAATCAGTCTGTCCGTTAAATTCAAAAATTTTTGAACTATGAAATCATACTTTGCGGCATAAGTTTTGAGATAAAAAAAAAGCGGAACATCTCTGCTCCGCTTTTTTATGGTTCTAAATAAATCTCGTATTACTTAACTATTGTCATTTTCATCGTTTTGACAAAATTCTGTCCGGAACCTGTAAACTCAAGCCTGTAGAAATAAACACCGCTGGCAAGACTTGCGGCGTTGAAGTCAACTGAGTAATATCCTGAACTTCTGAATCCTTCAGCAACCTTTGCAACCAGTCTTCCGCTGTTGTCATAAACATTCAAAACAATGTTTCCATCAACAGGTAATGCGAAGTTGATCTTTGTTGACGGGTTAAAGGGATTCGGATAATTCTGATCCAGATCGAATTTCTGCGGCACACCGATCTCTATCTCATTACTGAGATTGAAGTATTCGAAGTTTCCGTTGTAGTCGATCTGCTTCAATCGATAGTTGTATCTTCCTGATGAGAGATTTCTGTCAGTGAATTCATAATTCTTAGGCTGAGAAGTTGTTCCGTTTCCTGCCACTGTTGCTAACCTTAACCATTGACCACCTTCAGTTCTCCTTTCAATATCAAAGCCGGAGTTGTTGATCTCTGCTGAAGTTGCCCAATACAAATTGACTTCTCTTCCGTTTATTGCAGAAGTGAATGATGTAAGTTCAACAGGTTGAGGCGAATCCCATGTCTTGAACAAAGTATCAACGAACTCATAATAACTGCAGAGAATTGTATCTATGCCGCCGACATTTCCAATGTAGCAATGTGTAGCATATCCGCTGTCATTTGTATATGAAAAACCACCGCCGGGATTTGAGCCTCTTTGTTCGAAATCGACTCTGATGCCTGCAAGCGGACTGCCATTTCCATCAACAACTCTTGTTTCAACACAATGTTCTGTACCAACAACGCCTGTTGATTGCTCGGGTCCGCTGATGATCTCAACAACCTCCGCCAATTTCCATGCTGACATGCCACCGGGATATCCGTATCCTTCAAAGAAATTGAATCCATAGATATGACATCCGAATCTGTAATCCGAATTAAGCACAAACGTACCTGGTGAAACTGGAATTCTTGCAACAGAGTAATTGCTGCCTGCAACCGGGGTAAAATTTACTGCAGGAATGGGAACTCCGTCAAGTGTAAGTGATCCTACTGCAGAATTTGGTGAGACAATATTTATGTAATTTCCTGAGAACCCTGCAGCAGGTGTTCTGACAACATAGGTTGAACAATATTGTTCATCCGGCGGAACAAGCATCATGAAAGGATCTCCGGTAACGCCGTCAAAAGTTGAACTTGCAGAGTATTGTGCTACGAGTACCGGTTTGTCAGATTCAATGTATGAAGCTCCTGTAAGATTGGTTTCAAAATACTGATTCGAATTTAAAGGCGCTTGTGCGACACCATCTATTGTCACATTTGTATTGTCCTCAGATGCCAATACTCTGAAATAATCACCGTTAAGTCTTGTGGCCAGCGGAACAGTAACAAACCTTCTGCCATAAGATGTCATTGGAGGAATCATTTCAACAAGGTGATCATCAGAAATAAAACCTCTTGGAATGTTAGCGCTTTGATGACCTCCGAAAAGACCAATTGGCTCGGTTGAACTGATCCTTGTACCGGTTAAATCTGATGGCAAGCCATTGGTATCTCTAAGGAGGTAAGTTTCTCCTTGATTGATGGTAATGTTATATGGAACTCCGGCTGTCCTGATCCCAACAGTGACTGTTGGAGTAATAGTAACCACTGTTCCGTCTTCCGTACCTACAATCAGAAATTGATTCCCATTTACAACACCTACATTTCTGTAACCAAGCACCTGATATTCCGTGCCCAGAATATCAAGAGGAAGAGAGAGAAATCCATCACTTGCCTGCACTGACTTATTTAGTCCGTAAACAGTTACATCCTGTAATGATGTAACATGAATACCCCAGTCAGAAATAACGTCGTTGGCATTGACATCAACAGTCAGCGGAAACTGAACTATGACCGATGAATTTGCGGATACACTGAAGTTCGTTGTAAATCCTATTCCGGGAATTGACACAACACCGGAAGTATTGTACTCGCTAGTGATCAGCAATTGCTGAAAATATGTTGACTGATTATTTACTCCGGGACGGGGATAGTTATCCGGGAATGCAACCCAAAACTCCGTGCCCCTGGTATCTCGGGGTGTTGTTTCCGCGAATGCTGAACTTGTCACAGTCAACAACAAGGTCAAAACCGAAAACAATGCCGTACTAAATTTTAATAGATGTTTCAAGGAACATACTCCTTTCATTTATTTTTGATTTGCTTTAATATTGGTAGTTGAGTGCTGATTTGAACTCAGATTAGGTCACAATCTTCAGAATTCAACAGTACCCTTTTTAATAAAGTAGCTTCTTTCAAAACTAAAAAAAATGTAGCGCTTCATGCTCAATATTAAGTTTTCATAAACAAAAAAAGAATCAGGACAAGTTATCACTTGTCCTGATTCGATAAATAAGAAGCTTAATTCTTAACTGATGTTTCTCTTATTTCAGAACCGTCATCTTCATTGTCTTGACAAAGTTCTGGCCTGATCCTGTGAACTCAAGCTTGTAGAAATAAACACCGCTTGAAAGATTTGCAGCACTGAAGTCAACTGAATAGTATCCTGCAGTTCTGAATCCTTCAGAGATCTTTCCAACCAATCTTCCGCTATTGTCAAATACGCTCATTACCATGTTTCCATCTACAGGAAGAGTGTAATTGATCTTGGTGCTTGGATTGAATGGGTTCGGATAGTTCTGAGCAAGATCAAACTTTGAAGGAACTCCGATTTCAATCTCATTGCTGAGGTTGAAATATTCGAAGTTGCCGTTGAAATCGATCTGTTTCAGTCTGTAGTTGTATTTTCCTGAAGCGAGATTTCTGTCAGTGAATTCATAGTTCTTCGGTTGAGTTGTTGTTCCGTTTCCGGCTACTGAACCAACTTTAGACCATTGACCATTGACTGAACTTCTTTCTATATCAAATGCTGAGTTGTTGATCTCTTCAGATGTTGACCAGTTGAGTTTTACACTTGTACCAATAATAGTTGATGTGAAAGATGTAAGCTCAACAGGAAGTGCACCCTCCCATTGTTTATAGACTGTATCAACAAAACTGCCTGATGAGCAGATTATTGTATCGAGACCTGCATTTGTACCGGTATAGCAGTATTGAGCAATTCCGTTTACGCCAGAGAAGGCAAAGCCAGCGCCAGGATTGGCACCTCTTTGTTCGAAGTCAACTCTGATTCCGTTTACAGGGAGATTGTTCTGATCAAAAACAAAAGCATCTACGCAATGCTGAGTATTGATTGGATTTATCGCAAATTCCGGTGATGCGTCAATTCCTGAAACTACAGCAATCGGCGAGAGTGAAAGACCACCCGGATATCCGTAAGAATCGTCATTATTGAAACCGTACTGGAACACTCCGAACGGTAATGTTGCAGCGAGTGTATGCGAACCCGGTGTAACAACCAACTGTGCTCCGGAGAATCCGCTAACGCCTATTGGAGTGAACTCAACAACAGGAACCGGAACTGCATCCAAAGTCAAAGTACCAACAACAGCATTCGGAGCTACTACGTTAATGTAGTGAGCAACATAACCTGATACTGTCGTCATTGTATAGTTAGCAAGATATTGCTCATACGGTGGACAGATCATCATGAACGGATCACCTGGATTACCCGAGAATGAAGAACCGTTTGAATACTGTGCCACAAGAACAGCCTTGTCTGAAGTTATGATAGACTGCCCCGTCAGTATTGTCTCAATATAGTTGCCTGCATTTATTGGGGCTTGCGGAACGCCATTGATAGTTACAGTTGTGGCGTTCTGTGACGCCATTATTCTCCAAGTATCACCGTTTATTCTTGATCTGAGCGGTACTGTCACGAAATTCTTTCCCCATGTAGAAGTAGGCGGAAGCATTTCACAAACGTGGTCGCAAAATACTGCACCCGCAGGAATGTTTGCGCATTGATGAGCTCCCATTACACCGATTGGTTTGTCAGAAGTGATAGTAGTTCCTGTCAGATCATTAGGTGCAGAACCTGTATTCCTCAGTTCGTATGTATCTCCCTGATTCATTACGATAACATAAGGAACTCCCGCAATTCTTGGTCCGGTTGTAACTGACGGTGTGATGGTAATGGTAGTGTTGTCTTGAGTAGCGACAATACCGAATTCAACACCGTTAACAATGTTGGAATTTCTGTAAGTCATTACAACATAGTCGGTTCCAAGAATATCGGTCGGAAGTCCGAGATATGCATCCGTTGTGAAGGCAATGTAGTTCAGTCCATAGACTGTAACTTCATTGAGCGCTACCACATGAATTCCTTTGCTGTCAACAACATCACTTGTATGATTTGCATAACTTCCGGGTATTAAGACCGGTGTAACAGTATTTGCAACTACATTAAACGGTATTGGCGCTCCACCCTGTGGAGTGACCGTACCTGATGTGTTAACATCTGACGTTATGAATACTGTCAGAGTTGGTGTGCCAAGATTTCCGTTAAACATGAGCCAGAAATCTGTACCCTTGCTGTCCGGAGCAGATATTGACTGTCCTGCAAACAGCAACATCATCAGGAAGGCAATAAGAGCCGGGAACATTTTGTTTTTGTTTTTCATTTCGTTTCCCTTTTGTTTTAGGTTTTTGAATTTTTCAGCATTCGCCGAAATGGTCTGGAGAGTTTGAACTTATCTGCAATCTCTTTTAAAGACCTGAATTAAATGAATTAGTTTACTTACAAAAATACATCCACTTCATTCAAAAATGTATAGCCGATATTACTGATATTGTCTAAGTAAGTATACTCAATCCACTTCAAAAAAAAAAATCAGGGCAAGTTTTCACCTACCCTGATTGCAAATTGCTAAATCTGAATGAACGATCTTCTTACTTCAGAACGGTCATCTTCATTGTCTTCGTGAATTCTGAACCTGAACCGTTGAACTCAAGCTTATAGAAGTAAACACCGCTTGAAAGATTTGCAGCGCTGAAGTCAACTGAATAGTATCCTGCAGTCTTGAATCCTTCTGTAATTGTGCTTACCAACCTACCGCTGTTGTCAAATACTGAAATGACAACATTTCCATCCTTTGGAAGCGCAAAGTTGATCTTTGTGCTTGGGTTGAACGGATTCGGATAGTTCTGAGCAAGGTCAAACTTCTGCGGAACACCTATTTCGATCTCATTGCTGAGGTTGAAATATTCGTAGTTACCGTTGAAGTCTATCTGTTTCAGTCTGTAGTTATATTTTCCTGAAGCGAGGTTCTTGTCTGTGAATGTGTAATTTCTTGTTTCGTTGGTTGTACCGTTTCCGGTTACGTTTCCAACTTTTGTCCACTCACTAGCAACTGAACTTCTTTCGATATCAAAACCTGCGTTGTTGATTTCCTTTGAAGTAGCCCAGTTGAGTATGACATCTGTGCCGCTGACTGTAGATGTAAATGATGTCAGCTCAACAGGAAGTGAACTCTCCCACAATTTGACTGCTCTTGCTGAAGCGCCGGTTGATCTGATCGTAGCAATGATCGTATCATAACCTGCATTTGGGCCTACATAGCAGAATTGTGTCTCACCGTTTTGACCTGTTTGAGTTGTTGTGCTGTTTGGTCCGTTTACTCCAACCAGATTCCAGTCAATTGTAACGTTGTTTTGAGGTACATTGTTTTGATCTACAACTGTAGCTGTTACGCAATGTTGTGTATTGATTGGATTAATATCAAACAACGGAGCAACAGAGATGAACAATTGTGTAGCAACTGTGATTTCACCTGCAACTGCAAGACCGAATACTGTGCCGGTACTCGTACCTGTATTGAAGGTTGAGATTACGTTTCCGGATGCAATGTCAATTCTGTAAACATTTGATGTGCCGAAATCCGCGCTCCAGAATGATGTACCGTCGGGATCAAGGTTAAGTGCAAACCATGAATTCTCCCCGGCTACATCATAGGTTTGAAGTACGGCACCACCTGAACTGAGGCGAATAATATTTGCGCCATTTGCTAAGAGGACATCTCCGTTGGTTCTGATTCTCAATGCAAATGCTTGTCCGCCAAGACCGGTAGCAAAATCAGTAAGCCCAACGTTGTTCACAACGTCCCATCTTCCTATTCTGTTGCCTTCTTGTGTGTAAAGCATAGTTGACTGATCTGCCTGAAGATCTGCAAAGTCAATTCTGGTGCTACCGGCAATTGATCCAAGGAATGCGCCCGTTGCATCATACTTCCTGAAACCGCCGCCGATATTGCCGACATATGCGTTCCAGTTTCCGTCAAATACTATACATTCCGGAGTTGAGTAACCACTGCCGAAGTTAGAAATTTGCACACCATTCTTGTCGAATCTGTGAACGACACTGTTTGAGAAATTTGTAACATACAGGCTCTGTGCTGAATCAAATGCCATACCTGTTGTGAAACCGCCTAGACCTCCGTTGAGTGTCTGAACCAGTGTTCCGTTTGGCCTTCTCCATTGGACGCTTCCGCTTGCAACTGCTACAAACACATCACCTGTCTGAAACTGAGCCATGATCTGACTCATCGGCAGTGATGAAATTGCAAAAACTAACAGAAGGATCCATTTTGTAATTCTTTGCATTTTTCTTCCTTTCCTTTTATTTAGGGTTTATGGTTAGTTGGATATTAAATTGGAATTAATGGAACAGAATTCATTCAACAGAAAAAAACGGATGTGTGATTTGCACTTTGACATTCGTTCAACCTTGAGGTAAAACCCGAACAGATTTTTATTTTTTTGCATTTTGGGTGTTAACTTGCACAAAATTAGCATAACTAATTCGTCAGGTCAAGCAATTTTTTTGGCTTTGCAGAAAATTATTCTTGCAGAGTTGATAGCTCCAAACGCTGTTTTCGATTCTAAAAATCAGAATTTGACTACAAGTTCTTCACCATTTTTAACTTCCGTGATCAGATAAAACTTTCCTTCAATTTCCTTCACCTCACTTCTTCCGCTGTAAGACAAATCCTGCGGCTTGCTTCCAAGTAAGAATGAAAGTCCGTCAATTGTTTCTGCTTCCTGACATTGAAATATCAACCTTGCATTCCTGCCTTCAATGTTACAGGTAATCTTCAATGTCTTAAGCTTGTTTCTGAAATTTACAATTGCTTCCGGAGTAGTTATCCATGAATTGTTCATACGCAATTTATCAATCAGATCCTTCAGAGGTTTCATTGTAAGCTCGCTGAAAGCCGTATAATCAGGATTACCGGAGAATACTACCATTGCATTATTTCTCTTTGCTACATAATCATAAAAGTCTGTCAGAAATTTAGAATAAAGAGCTGCATCTTCCCTTTGCATTTCTTCTGTATAATCACTGACGCTGTCAGGTAACTGAAAATAATCATAGTCATTTGCAATGACCTGGCAAAGTTCGAGTATATCGGTAGATTTATAAAATGAATCACGCGCAAAAACAATGTTGTAAGGAAACACGCTGCCGGCATAAGCAGAAAGATGATCTACTCCTATGCTTGTATCAAATATGTAGCCATTATCACTTGCATAAACTAGTCCCCAGAAATTTGCACTTCTCAATGGAAACCTCACACCCTTGAAATTAAGGCCGGTGGACTGCTCAAGTTCAATAAAAGCACGTGAATTATCTGAAAAGGAAGCTGAAGTGAAATCGGTTCTGCTTCCGAGTCCGGAAATCAATTCAGCGCTTTTACTTTCATTCAGCAAAGTAATAATTTCAGGACCTGAAACAGAATCAATCACAAAAGCTGCACTGACCTTCTCCGTGTTCAGGAAATCGAGAATCATCTTGTATTTTGCAGGATTGTCAGACGCATTGAAAGTAATGCAGCCTGCGCTTGAATGTCCTTCCGGCCAGGGATTAAGCTGAATAAGCGGATCGGTTTGTCCGGGAAGCGAACTCAAAACATAATCATAAAATTTTTCTATCTGCTCAATACTTGATACTCCGCCATCGTTTGACGGATGAAGCATGTAGGTTGATGTCAGGAGAAATGCTTTCCCTAGTCCGAAATCATTTTCGATTACAGCAGGAAAAATCTCAGTGCCCTTCTTCCATTCTGCGATCACTTTGATCTTGTCGGATATGACTTCAGTTGGTACGATCGCCCATTCATCTTCAGCTATTGTATCCTTAATGACGCCGTTCCAAATTCCTGATTGCTTGTCTTCCATTATGAAACCAAGAAGATCAATTTCACGCATCTTAATTCCAAACACTTCAGAAAGCGGCCAGTTCTTTGAATTTAGTTCGCCGCCTTCACTGAGCCGGTCAATCTCTCCCGGAGTGTTTCTTCCGATGTTCTCTTCTGAAACAAGTATTCCTCCTTCTTTTACCCAATTGGAGAGATTCTTCATTTCAGTTTCGCTCAAAAAAGTAAGCGAATACTTTCTGTCACCATCATGATAGTTAAATGATGTAGGCGCAATCATTACATTGAAGTCTGACATTTTCTCCGGCTTAAGCAGAAAGTCACGGGTTCCAAGCCAGACGAATGCGCCTTTCTTTGTAAGCTCCTGTATTGCAATTGATACTCCTTCGGCTATCTCACCATTGCCTTCAGTAGTCCCGGTTGTCAGAAAGAGAACTCTCGGCAGCATGTTCTGTTTCTCTGTTTTCAGTGAGACCTTCACCTTTTCCGTTTTCTTGCTCAGCAAAGGCACAGCCGCATACGCAATTGCTATAAGCCCCGACACAACAAGCAAAATTAAGAGTATTTTTTTCATCTTATTTCTTTAAGCTCCTCTATTACAACTTCCTTATTGGGCAATGTGTTTATCAGAATTTTTCCGTTCACGGGATTGAAAATCCCGTCGTTAGTACTTCCTTCAACTCTTGCAAATTTCCAGGATGTGTTGACAACGATTGTCATTGGCACAACAAATTCAGGATCATCCATATTGCAGACTACTTTCAGGAATACTTTGCTGTCATGTTCAGACACCTCGAGTTTGGCTGCATCAAGTTGCATGACATATCTGCCGACAGTACTTATAGGAGCTACCCATCTGTCCGCATTTCTCACTAATCTTATCTGCTTGTCAAACATTGCCGGAGTTACGGAGTAAGTGCTGTAAACATTGTGGCTCTTCAGCACATTCATTTCTTTTGAATCCTCAGGAAATACGTTGTGATAGTTTAGTATCAGCCATTTGCCGTAAGATGCCATGAACTTTGAATAAAGCTCATAGGTTGAGGGCGTGTATTCATTGTAGATTGCAATCGTTGAAAGCTTATGGAGATTGAGATTGCCCTTATCATTAATTGTCTCCTCCCCTGTTCTTGCAAATAGATATCCGGCATCAGAAGTTGCGCTGAATAATTCGTCTCTTGTTGCCGAATACGGGAAGACAAAAGTATATACCTTTGAATCGAGATTCTGCTCGATTGATTTTTTTGATTCGACAATGTGTTCGGTTGCCAATGCTGTTGACATGGTATCCATCTTGACATGCATGAATCCGTGTGAAGCAATCTCATGTCCGTCTGCAACAAGAGTCCTTGCCTGATTCCATCCGATCTTCTCAACTGAAAAACTTCCCTTCTCTGCAGACGAGCTCATGTTTTCCTTTGTCCATTCCGAGATCAATGCAAACGTTGCTTTCATCTTATATTTGTCAAGCACCGGAACTCCAAGTGCAAACTGTGTTACCGTACCGTCATCAAAGGAAAGTGTGATCGCTCCGTCTTTGTTGTTGTACCAATCCGCTATCTTGTATGAATTATCAGATGCAGTCTCTACAGTATCTTCTTTTACTTTCATTCCTGCAAACAAGTCCCTGAACATTTTGTAGCTTTCCTTTTCTCTCATTCTGTATTCAGGTTTATCCCAGCCTTTCCAGGTAAACCGGTCGTTTTCACCGTCTGAATTCATGACCAATGATTTCCCGTTATCCTTCACAATGTAAGTCAATATGTTAAACTCCTTGGTCTCAATACTCTCAATGTCAGGAGTTCCTTCAATGTCGTTCAGGACCTGCCTGGATGAAGGATCTGTTACATTCACAAGATGCCACGGCAATCTTATTTCTATAGTACCATTTTGGTCATCCATAAAAAGATTGGAGTTTGAGAATTCCGGCAATGAACTGTTTCCGTAGATCAATGAACTGCGGTCATAGACCTTTCTGTCAATCTTATCTCCGGTCAATGATTCTCTTTCCCTGTTCGACAAAAGTATCTGTCTCACAAATTTTCCATCATGATTCTCCTTGGATGCATAGACAGGTACAAAGTCTGCATAAATGTCAGAGTAAACTGAATAATGCTCATCTACAAGTATTTGCGCGCTGTCCTTCGATCTGATCGAAATCAGAAATTCATAACCGTGTTCAAGGTCATCTTGTATGTAAGGCAGTTTGTGACTTCCCTTCTTCTTGTCATAAGTGTCTATGGCAATGAAGATTTCTTCCTTGCCCGGTTCCAGTTTCACGGCATCGAGTTTCATGTAGAAATATTCAGCATCAGAAGAAGCTGATATAATTACTTTACCTTTTGATGAACTGATCTTTTCATCAACTGTCCAGTCATCAGATTTTCCGTCAACTGTCTTGGTCCTTTGCTCCACAGCAATTATTCCAAAATTCTGTTCGGGATTCTCCATGTTATGCCAGAGTTTTCTTCTTTCGGCAGGTACTTCAAAATCCATCACAAGCCAATTGAACTTAAACCACTCATCTATCCATTCGAAATAAATAGCACCTCCGCAACCTGAATTGAAAATATCTTCCGTCAGTGTCTTGTTCAGTTCTGCTTGATCGCGTTCACTGTGTCCGCCCTGATCAAAACCAAATGGTGAGGAATGGCTGTTGCCTCTGCTTGACGGAAGTCCGTATTCTGCTATCACAAGCGGCATTCCCGGGCATTTGTCTTTCAGCTCTTCGAGGTATGCAAAATAATTATCCTTCTCACCTTTGGGATTAACTCCATTCTTATACTTATCATCCATGTAAACATAGTCAGGGTAATATGGATAAGCATGATAAGCGGAATAAATGCCGGCTTTGAATAAAGGCGTTCTGTAAAATTTTCTGAAGTCTATGCTTTCGATATCATTATCATATTCTCTAACCTTCCTGCTTTCAATGAATTCAGAATTGTGAAACATCGGATCAAGCGGTAGCCAGTTGACAAATGAAACAGGCCTTTGAACTTTGTAAAGCTGAGTCTCTGCTCTTACACAGAAATCCATCATTTCCGCCAGCCATGCTTCCATCGGAGTTCCTTCAGGCAGTGAAATGAAATCACCGGAAAATCTTGTGATGTCTTTATTCTTATTATTGGTAGCTATTACTGTATTTGGTTCCCACTCTCTGCCGAGCAGGATACCAATCACATATTGAGAAACATTTCGCGCATAGATACCGGATGCATGCCCCGGCCTTTCCTTTACAATAGTGTTTCCATGAATAACATCTATTACATCCTTTATCTCGTGCTTGAATCTTTCACTATATTCTTTGCTGAAGTATCCATTGCTGTCTGCATCATCTGCCCAAACACCCTGAAGCAAGTAAAGCGGTTTGCTGTTGTTGTCAATGTTATACTGGCCAAATGCTTCATAAAATTCCGGCGGAAGTATTGTGTAAACTCTGATTGTATTGGCATTCATTGCAGCAATCTGCCTGAACCACGCAAGATACATCTCATAAGTGGCAGAAAACTCCGACGGATAATTTCCAGGAATTGCCACGCCCAAGTTTACACCTTTCAGAAAATGGGGATGCCATTCAAAAACATTTTCACCGTCTCTGATTTTCACTTCTTCTATTGAGAAATATTTTTCACCGGTCCTAAATCTGACAGCAGATTCTTCGGCTCGTTTGTGAAGTTCTGCCTGTGATATATCAGGTATAAGCTTTTGCTCCTTTATGCTTCCGACCTTAACTATCCTTGTTTCGCGAATAGAATCTTCAAACTTCATCATTTCAAATACAGTATAGCCAAGTACAAATATAAACAAGGCTATAACAAGATACTTCAGTTTAGATAGAACAGCAGAAGGACTCTGTGCTGTATTAAAACTTGCTGTTATCTCTTTGTTTGTTTCAGGCATTTGCTGTTAAAACTTTTTTGTGAAATTCAAAAAGACATTTAGATTTTCGTAATATGGATCATCATACTTTCCTATACCTGCCGACGCAGAAAATCCTTCGTATTCATATCCGCCTTCAGCATCAAGGCTCCATACAAAAGTATCGTTGTTATCCAGTTTTGCACCAGCTCCAAAGTAAGCGAAGAAATTTCCGAATGTGTCAAAAACATACGAGCCGATTCCGGAGATCTTCCTGTCCTGAGGCGAATAATACAAGGGTGAATAAAATTCATAATTCCTCATCTGATAATAAACACCAACGTTCACTTTCGGATTGATTGATACATCATAATTTAATCCAAAGTTTACCATGTCATTCGGATTTCTTCCTTTCATCTCATAACCGTCAATGTAATTCTCTCTTACATTGCCGTAAAAATAAGAAAGTCCAAGATTGAAACCTGAATAGCTCAGGTCAACACTTTCACTGATGTAGTCCTGTCCAACCATATTCCAATAATAGAAATAGTCATAACCACCTGTAATAGTATTCTTCAGCAATACATCACCAAGCTCCACTGTTGCCCTGTACAGCCCGCCATATGAAGTAATGGTCGTATCGCTTATGCTTGCAGAGCCAAAAGCATCAAGATGATTGTAGTCGTTTGGATCAAGTCTGGCAACCACCTTGAAATTATCAAACCATCTTTCACGGTCCGGAACATCTACCTCTACACGTTCAGAGTATTCTATCTGACTATAGAAATCAAGACGGAATATGTCCGTAAAGTTCTTTCCCCATCCGATCGTCTGGTAAATATTACTATTGCTGTAAAGTTCTTCTGTTTCCCGAAGGAAACCAATTTTATATGACAGATCACTGTTTCCAAAAAAACTCTCTGATCTATTCACAATATCCGAAGTCAATCCGGAATTGAATTTCACAGGGCTCTGAGCATTTGAGATTTCTCCCAGTAAGAATACAAACGCGCAGGAAACAATTAATGAAGCAACATTCAGCATATTACGGAAAGTGATTTATATGTAATCGGGACTCTTCTGACTTCACATTTCTCCTTCAGCATTTAATGTCTGCTGATTTTGAGGACAATGAAGAACATTTTTTGGTATAAGCCAGTGACATAAGTAAGACAACGAAAGAATCAAAATGGATTAACTTCTTGAAATAAAATTTCATGCCCTCACTTTCGGATTTGAAAGCTTATTGCTGATATTTTTCACACCTTTCCGCTCAAACTTGTTCCAGTCGCTCCTTCGCAAAACAAAATCCATAAGCCCTCTTAATTGAGCAGCGATACGAAAGAACGCATAACTGAAATCGCCGATAATACTGAAGAATATCAGCCGCAGCCAGTCGCCAAATGATTTATATCTGAGAGCATTGCGATTCTCCGCTCCCTGTTTTTCACTCCAGTTCTCAACAAAGACTGTAACCGTACTAGTGATGATAGCAGCGGTAGCTGTTATCATTACACCCATCAGTAACATCCATTTCAGATTGATAAGACCAAGAAATGAAACATAGATTATGAATCCAATTGCCGACAATTTGATCAGCGGTGAAAGAAGTTCAAAGAAAAGATAAAAAGGCAGAGCAAACAGTCCGGTTACCTTATACCTCGGATCAAAGATCATTGATTTGTGCAGAGATATTGATTCCGCCAGTCCCAGATGCCATCTCGATCTTTGCTTGTATATATTGGTCAGGTTGTCCGGAACTTCTGTCCAGCACAACGGCCTGGAAAGATATACCGCTTTTGCTTTCCTGTTATTTCCATGATAAAATCTCCACAATCGTACAACGATCTCCATGTCCTCGCAAACGGTTGACTTTGCATTTCCAAACAACTTTCTCACATATTCACTATCGTTCACTCCGGTTAGAAATCCTCCCGCGTCGAGAAGATCTTTCCTTCTGAAAACCGAAAACGCGCCTGACATAATTAGTATAGAATCAAGCTTGCTCAAACCTGTTCTTGAGACCAAGAAGGATTTTATGTATTCCGTTATTTGCCAAAGAACAAAAACATTCTTTGGCATCTTTGCATTTACAACTTTTCCGTTCACTATCACTGTGTCATTTGCAACTGCAATCTGCCCGCCGGCTACAAACACCCTTTCATCAGCCACAAGCTCAAGAACTACTTTTCTGAGAGAATCCTTATCAAGAATTGAATCAGCATCAATTGTGCAAATCAATTCCCCTGATGAATGATTTATCCCCGCATTTATGGAATCCGCTTTTCCTCCGTTCTTCTTGTTGATGAGGATCAATCTGTCACTCTCTGATACAAATAAGGAATGTATTTCATTTGTGTTGAGTTTTTTCAGATGACTATCTTTCATAGGAGTGAAATTAAATTCACTCTTCAAAACTTCAGCAGTATCATCTTTCGATCCGTCATTGACAATGATTATCTCGAAATCCGGATAATTGAGGTTCCCAAGCATGCTCACACAATTTACAATTGACACTTCTTCATTGAAGGCGGGTACAATAATACTGACCTTTGGAAGTATTGATCCTGAGTCAGCTTTTGAATCTCTTCTGAAAGTGAAGAGGAAAATCAGAAACAAGAGAAGGTCGAACAGAAAGTAACCAAGGAAGTAAATTATGAAGAGTTTTTCAACAATTCTTATGAAGTAATTTTCCAAACTATCGGGTTATTTGCAGATTACTTTTCTGTTCAAATTGAAGGTTGCTTTGTAGTCCGGGAATGATTTCTGCACAAACGACTCTCTGCACAAAAATTTTGTTTTTTATTGACACACGGGATGCATATATTGCCGTTCAATTTACCCCGATTAAATTTCAATTTCAACTTTAAATTCTTATTCCTTACCCGTAAGGAATGAAATATTTCCCATGACAAAAACAATTTTCATTCTGGCAATACTCGCATGTTTGTGTGCAAACGTTTCCGAAGCACAAGTAACTGCGCAGTGGACTTCAGTCTATAACGGCATTTCAAGCGATACTGATCAGGTAGCTGCTATTGCTGTTGATAACTCAGGCAATGTGTTTGTTACCGGTTTCAGTAAAGGTGCTGGAACAGGCAAGGACATTGCTACCATAAAGTATAATTCAGAAGGACAACAGCAATGGGTTTCCAGATATAATAATTCTGATGCAAACGGTAATGATGTGCCAACAGCAATTGCATTCGATAACTCAGGCAATGTTTATGTTACCGGGCAAAGCTACGGGAATGGAACATTTTCAGACATAATAACCATCAAGTATTCATCTGATGGCAATGAACTGTGGAATGACAGATACAACGGCGAAGGCAGCGATGTTGACGGGGGAACAGCCATAGCATTAGATAATTCCGGCAACGTAATTGTTACGGGATATAGTGTCGGTGCAATTACCAGTGAAGACTATACTACTATTAAATACAACTCATCAGGTGCAAGACAGTGGATTGCCAAATACAATAAACCGACAGAATCCGACATTGACATTGCAACTTCTGTCGTGCTTGATAATTCCGGGAATGTGTATGTCACAGGTTATAGCGTTGGCAACAACACGCTCGAAGATATAGCCGTTGTTAAATACGATCCGTCCGGAAACGAAATGTGGGTGACACGATACAATGGAAACGGCAACAGTTATGACATAGCTACCGGACTGGCAATTGATGCAAATTCAAACATTCTCGTAAGCGGATTTACTCACAGCACAACCAATGAAGAAGACTATGTTGTAATCAAGCTGAATGCTGACGGAGCCGAGCAATGGATAAGGACATATAACGGTACTGCAAGCAGCTATGACATTACTGCAGGCATTGCAACTGACAATCTCGGAAATGTCTTTGTTTCCGGATTCAGTTATGGCGGAGATTCACAGGAAAATTACACAACGATCAAGTACGGATCCGACGGAGCATTAATTTGGGAAAGAAGTTACAACGGAACCGGCGATTCATACGACATTGCAACAGCAATAAAGACCGATAATTCAGGAAATGTTTACGTGACCGGTTACAGCCTTGACGATGTAACATCCGAAGACTACGTAACATTGAAATACAACACGAATGGAGATCTGATATGGACAGAAAAGTTCAACGGCCCTGCAAACGGCGGTGATATTGCAAATTCTCTTGCAGTTGATGCATCAAACAATGTGTATGTATCTGGTTTCAGTTATGAAGGAGCAACATCAATTGATTACATAACCTTGAAATACTCCCAGACAGTTGGAATCAGTTCTGTAAATACCGAACTTGCATCAGGATTTGTGCTGCAGCAGAATTATCCGAATCCATTCAACCCCGCAACACTGATCGGATATGATCTTCCGATCAGTTCATTTGTAACGTTTGAAGTTTTCAGTACGGCTGGAGTAAGAGTTGCAACCCTCGTAAATGAAAGACAATCTCCCGGACATCACGACGTTTCATTTGCCGCATCAGAAATACCAAGCGGACTTTATGTTTACAGAATGACTGCTACAAATCCGTCAACCGGTTGGTCTGTTTCAAAGTCAAAGAAAATGATGCTTGTGAAATAAACTGAATGTAACTTTGAACCAAATGAGAAAACTGTTTTTCTATACTCTGTTCGTTTTTTGCTTTCAAAAAACTTACGCGCAAAATTACGATTGGCAGGTTCTGCCAAACTCCCCTATCCCCGATGCAACATCTCAAAGATTTGAAGATGTTTTCTTCCCAAATGCAAATACCGGTTACATCGCTCAATACACAGGTAAGATCTACAAGACAACCAACGGTGGCAACTCTTGGACGCTCAATAACACATCTACAGATTTTCCATTTGCAAATTACAGATGCCTTGGATTCTTTGATTCACAGAATGGTATTCTCGGAACGCTGAGATTCAATCAGCCGCTGTTCAGAACTACTAACGGCGGCATAAACTGGATTCAGTCAGGCATCCCTGAACCAAGACCTTACGGAATCTGCGGAATTTCCATAGTCAATACAGATGTGGGATATGCAGTTGGGAGATACTCCGCTCCGGCTCATGTAATTAAGACAACTAACAAAGGCGCAAACTGGACATCAATGCAGATGGACACATCACTTGCAAAATCACTTGTTGATTGTCATTTCTGGTCTCCGGACTCGGGAATTGCAGTTGGAGGTTACAGTACAGGCAGTTATCAGAATGGTAATGCTGTTGTGCTGATCACGGCAGATGGCGGTGCTACCTGGCAAAGAGTATATATTTCCGATCGTACCGGCGAATGGTGCTGGAAGATCTCTTTCATTTCCAGAAGTACCGGTTACATAAGTATAGAAAGACATTCGGGACTGGCTTATGTTCTCAAAACTGAAGACGGCGGATATACATGGGAAGAGAAAGTATTTATGGAATATGACGAGGAAGGGATCGGATTCATAGATGAGAACACAGGATGGATTGGCGGCTGGACAGGTCCTACTTACAAGACCACCAACGGCGGCAACAACTGGTTTCAGGCACCTTGGGGATATTTTGTCAACAGGTTCAGATTTCTGAACAACTATACAACCGGTTATGCTGTCGGTGACAGAGTTTATAAATACACATTCAGCAGCAATCCCCAGCCGGTCACAAGGTTTGCAGTAATAGGAGATTACGGAAAAGCAGGAAGCAATGCACTTGGAGTTTCAGGATATGTGAAAAGCTGGAACCCCGAGTTGATCATCACCGCAGGAAACAATAATTATGAAAGCGGAGAAGCATCTACAATTGATCAGAACATTGGGCAATACTACAGCAGCTATATCTATCCTTATACCGGCTCATACGGTTCCGGTGATAGCGTTAACAGATTCTATCCTGCGCTCGGAGAAGTTGACTGGCTTACAAACGGCGCATTGCCTTATCTCGATTACTTCACATTGCCGGGGAATGAAAGATACTATGACTTTGTAAAAGGCAGTGTTCACTTTTATGCAATCAACAGCGACCCGAACGAACCGGACGGAATCGACAGTTCTTCTGTTCAGGCGCAGTGGCTGAAGAGCAGGCTCGCACAGTCACAGGAAGACTGGAACATAGTGTACTTCAATCATCCTCCTTACAGCTCCGGTTCAACATACGGCTCTTCGGAAATCATGAGATGGCCTTTCAAGCAATGGGGCGCGAGCGCAGTCATATCAGGCCGCGAGGACAATTACGAAAAACTGGTCATAGACGGGTTCCCGTATTTTGTAAACGGCCTCGGCGGTAAAAGCATCCATCCATTCGGAAGTCCAATAGCAGGAAGCATTTTCAGATACAACGAGGATTATGGATTCATGATTGGCAATGCATACGGCAATAATCTGGAATTTAAGTTTTACACAAAGACCGGACTGCAAAAAGACGTTTACAATATTTACCGTCAGCCCAAACTTCTCAACCTTACACTTCAAATTGAAGGATATGTTGACTCACCGCCCGGACCGACTTCAGGGATTATTGTAAATGTAACATTAAGAAAGGCCCTGCCGCCTTATGAAGTTGTTGATTCGATCAAATCAATTCTCAGCAATACAGGCACAACCGTTTTTTCATTCAGCAATACGATGAATTCATCAGACTATTACATAGTAGTCAAACACAAGAATTCACTTGAAACATGGAGCTCACAACCGGTAAGATTCAATTTCGGAAGTGCATCATACAACTTTACTGATTCAGTTACACGTGCTTATGGAAACAATCTCATTTTCGTTTCAGGCAAGTATTGCATTTACTCCGGAGATGTTAATCAGGATGGCGTAATTGATGCAGAAGATTTCGGTCTGATTGAGAATGAGGCTTACAATTTCGGGAACGGAATAACCGGTGAAGATCTGAATGGAGATTTCATTGTTGACGCCTTTGATCTCTCAATCGTTGATAATAATTCTTTCAATTTCGTTTCTCTTATAAGACCTTAGAATTTTTTTCGCGTCACACTCAGCTTATTCAATTAGATTTCTTTAGAAATAATTTTTGACACAATGCAACTTCATATATCTTTCTTTGTGTGGAATTTTTACTCTCATCAAGTGTGGAAAAAATATACAGTGAAACTCAAAAGTTTCATTTGCATGATGAATTGAGGGAATAATTTCAGGGCTTAATAATTGCGGCATTATAAGAGAACAAACTATGAAGCAACAGAATTAGATCCAGAAATCTCTACCCCAAAAAAAAAGCAAAAGGAGGTGCAATATTATGGAGCCATGCTACTGAAGTTTCACCCCGCATATTTGTAATCAAAGCAAATAAACCCCAAGAGCAGAAAACGCCTGATCTCTTTGACAGGCGGTGTTTCTTATTGTATCTGCTCAATTAGATTCAAACCTTAACTAAAGGAGTAAAATCATGAAAACGTTTTCGAAGATATTGTTTGGAATGGTTCTGGCTATTGCCATGACTTGCTTTTTGATACCGAATGTAAATGCACAGCCCAATTGCCAATGTGATCCTGATGTTCCGAGAATGGGAACAATACCCTGGTATTGCTGCCCGACTCCGGGTCAAGAAGGCAGATATATTTATCAGACCACACATGATACGATTTTCAGAAACCTTCACTGCGGAGCAAATCCATTTGACCCAGTAGATCCCTGCAATCCATGGGTTCTTGAATTCCGTGTCAAACTGTGGGAGGAAGATATTGATTGCGTTGTAATGGATTCGATTGTATGGAACTGGGGCCAGGATACATGTCAACTTGTTGAATATGAATTCGAATATCCTGTTGGATATACAATGGGGACAATCTCTGAAGACTCAATCATTGTCAAAGTCAAAATGACACCTCATGAGAAGATCCCCGCATTATGGAATGGTTGCAGGCAGGAGCCGGACTCTGTATTTTGCCAGTATTACAATCCTGCATTCTGGGTTTATCCTTCATGCTGGGTTGATTGCTTGCTTGAAAGAATGTGCTTCTGGGGTCGTGATGATTGTCCAATCCCGAATATAGTATGCTGCAGAATTGAATGGGATAAACCATTACCGGTAGAGCTCACTACATTCACATCAACCGTATCCGGCAACAATGCAATTCTGAACTGGACCACTTCAAAGGAAGTCAACAACTCAGGATTTGCAATTGAAAGATATTCTGATGCAGTCTGGACCGAAGTAGGATTTGTCAGCGGCAATGGAAATTCAACACTGCCCGTTGATTATACTTACACGGACAGGAATCTCAACAGCGGAATATATGGATACAGACTGAGACAAATTGACTTCAACGGTAACTTTGAATATCTCAACCTGAACGGCATGGTTATCATTGGTACCCCTGAAACCTTCGCACTGTCGCAAAATTATCCGAATCCGTTCAATCCGACAACAACGATCGTTTACGGAGTTCCTGCAAACGGACCTGTAACACTGAAGATCTTTGACAACCTCGGAAGAGAAGTCAGAACACTGGTCAATGAACCGAAGACTGCAGGATTCTACACAGTAACCTTCAGCGCTCCGGAACTGTCGAGCGGTGTCTATTTCTACAGACTCGAATCCGGTAATTTTGTATCGGTAAAGAGAATGATATTGATGAAGTAATCTAAGCGGGATCTGATGCTAAGATCGCATCATTGATTAAGTGGAATAAATGCAGGAGCTTGGGAAGAAATTCCTGAGCTCCTGTTCTTGATTAAACAGAGCCAATATCAAATGCAAGAATTCCGGATTGTTGCAAGAGCAGATTGCCGACTTGCTGATTTTTGCCACATATGATTTGGGGATTTTTGGGCTAAAGGAAAAAAAACATTCGCGATTTCAGAAAATTTTTCCTAATTTTGATTGGCTCAGTAATTGCACATGTATTTTACAATAGAATTTAAAGTGTTATTTATAGTTCCAAAGAATCAACATCTTTTATAAACAGATACACTTTTTGACAAAAGAAAGGAGGTGACCCTAAGAAATGTTCAACGCTTCAAGTTCTTATTTTACCCTAAACCCATTATTAAATTGCAGGAAATGAACATCAGATAGTCTGAGCATTTTATATTGTTTTGATAAATAGACCCGGCCTTTGATTTCGTTTCTTGTGATGTAATTTAAACTAGAAGGAGTAACACAATGAAAACGTTTTCAAACTTGTTTTTTAGTTTCATGTTAGCTTTTCTAATCACTTCGATAATTCCGGCAAGTGCAACCGCGCAGCTAGTTTGCGATTGTGATCCGGATGTTCCGCATCTTCGGGTGATCAATCATCCTGATGCAACCGCACCAAATCAGCAGAGCAGGTACATTTATGAATATTCTCAGGATACTATCTTCAGAAGAACATTCTGCGGAGCGAACCCGTTTGTTCCCGTAGATCCATGCGACCCATGGACAATGGAATTCTATGCTACCTTGACTGAAGTGAATGATGATTGTGTAATATTCGATTCGGTAGGTATCAATTGGGATTCAACAATATGCCATGATTTCCGTTATGAGATCATCTATCCTCCGGCTTATGTTGTTGGCACTCCTGCTGATTCCATTGCTATTAAATTCACGATGATATCTCATCAGGCAGATACATGCGATTATCAGGAAACGTATTACTGCGTAAATGAGCAGGGTCACTATATTGACCTCGATTGCTGGGTCAATTGCAATAATGACAGAATCTCAATATACGGACATGATGCCTGTCCGATACCAAACATCGTATTATGCAGGATCGAATGGGATAATCCTTTGCCTGTAGAATTGTCATCGTTCACATCCAATGTTATCGGCAATAATGTATCATTAGGCTGGACAACATCTATGGAATCAAATAACTCAGGATTTGCGGTTGAAAGATATTCTGATGGAGAATGGGCTAAGATTGGTTTCGTAAATGGAACAGGAAATTCTTCAAATGCAGTCAGCTATAATTATGTTGACAGGAACCTTAATTCAGGCGCATATAACTACAGATTAAAACAAATTGATTACAACGGGAATTTTGAATATTTTGAACTGAACGGCGTTGTGACCATAGGATTGCCTGAGACATTCAGTCTCGCTCAGAATTATCCTAACCCGTTCAATCCGACAACAACTATTGTCTACGGAATTTCAAAGGATGGTCCGGTATCATTGAAGATCTACGACAATACAGGAAAGGAAGTCATGACACTTGTTAATGAATCAAAGCCGGCAGGTTACTATACAATTACATTCAACGGAACTGAACTTTCAAGCGGAATGTATTTCTATAAGCTCGAATCCGGCAACTTTGTTACGACAAAGAAAATGGTGCTGATGAAGTAAGTATCCGTTGCTTGATTCGATTACAGTTCTATCAAACAGATTAAAGGAGACAAGGGAGGAGACTCCCTTGTCTTTCATATTTCGGATTCTTGCAATGGCTTCAAAACCCAAGCAATGTTTATTCAGGAAGGAGCGCAAAATGAAACAATCTGAAAATCTAATGTTGACATATCACAACCTCTGCAAAAGCAAGACACGGACAATTTCATATTTTAAATTTGCAGCAATAGCCCTGTTGATGCTTGTTGCTGAAACCGGTCACTCGCAAAACTTCTCATGGATCACACCAAACAAAACATACCTGAAACTGTTTGTAGTTGAAGATGCAATGTACAGAATCAGCAGAACCGATTTTACAAATGCCGGAATCAATACAGCCAACATAGACCCGAGAACCGTGAAAGTCTATAATAAGGGAAATGAGATTCCAATCTACTTTAATGGTGAAAGCAACGGAGTCTTTGATGCCGGAGACTATATTGACTTCTATGGAACCAGAAATTATGGGGGACCGACTAACTACTACACAGTTGACAATACTGTCTTTTACCAAAAAGATGAATACCATAATCTGTATTCCGATACGAATGTCTACTGGATTGGTTGGGATGGGACTAACGGTCTCAGATATCAGGAATCTGATTACTCCGTAACAGACCCATACGGTTCGGTTACTTTCTCTGAAAGATTTCATTTTGAAAAAGACAGGGTTTACTCTCAAGGTGAATCAATGGGCTCTACTGATTACAGGTTCTTCAATAATGAAATGTTTCAGGGTGAAGGGTGGTACTGGTCAAAGATGTATAACGGACTGTTTCTTACTGATACATTCTCTACTCCAAATCTTCCTGTAACTCCGGAGAATTGTTCATTGAATTTCTTTGCATATCCGGCGGACCTTACATACAGTGTTTTTAACGAACACAGAATAATAATATATGTTAATTCAAACATTGTCGCGGATGTTGTGAAGAATGATCTGACCAGATTCAATTCAACTGTCACTTTCTCAAGCTCCATTCTGAATTCATCCTCAGTCAATCAAGTCAGCATATATTATCAGGTGACCGGTTATGACGGACATACTTTCCTCGATTACGTTGACATCAAAGTTCCGCAAACATTTAAATTCCGCAGCGGAAAGGTTTCTGCCACACTTGCGGGCAGCGACACAACATCGAAACTGTTCACACTTTCAGGATATTCAGTTGCTGCTCCTCTGTTCATCTATGATGTTAAGAATTTCAAGAAGATAAATTCTTATTCCTCCACTTCTGACACATTGAACTTCACCGCAAATGGCAACGCGAAGCTTGAAGTTTACAATAGCACTATTGCCAAGAAACCGTTTCGCATAATTCAAAGGCAGGTTCCTGATCTGGTATCTTCATCAAACGGTACGGACTATCTGATCGTTTACAATCCTCTGTTCGAATCGCAAGTGCAGCAACTTGCTGATCACAGGACAAACCATGACGGATTCAGAGTCTCTAAGGTTAAAATAGGTGACATCTATGACATCTTTAACTATGGAATTGAGAATCCGGTGGCCGTGCGGCAATTTGGAAAACATGTTTACAATAACTGGACTGCTCCTACGTTCAGGTATCTGTGTCTTTTTGGAAGAGGTTCATTTGATCCGAAGAAGAATTCTCTCTCAACCATCTACGAAAAGAATCTTGTGCCTGTTGTCGGATATCCTACCACTGACAGTTACTTTGCAAATTACAATTTTGGTGCATTCACATATCTTGATCAGGTAGCCGTCGGAAGAATGCCTGTATATACAACTTCTGAAGCTCAGGCAATGGTTGATAATATAATCATGTACGAAAACAAGAGTCCGGAGAGTTGGATGAAGAACATACTATTTGTTGTAGGAGGAGGTACGGCTGAAGACCAGCAATTCAACCAGTCACTGATAACTCCTTTCATTAACAACTATGTTATTCCTCCTCCCCTCTCAGCAAATGACCATAAGGCATTCAGAATTGACAACACAACAACTGTCACATATAATTACAAAGACTCTGTACGCAGGGATATAAACAATGGAGACCTATTGGTCAATTTTCAGGGTCATGCAGGTTATCAGAACTGGGAAGATGCGATGCAGGAACCATCAACACTTTCAAACAGTGGAAAGCTTCCTTTTGTGTGGAGCATGACTTGTTATACAGGTAAGACAGCAGATAATACTGCCAGAATATTCGGAGAGAAGTTTGTTACGATGAACAACAAAGGTGCGATCGGATTTCTCGGATCAACCGGTTGGGGCTTTGTCTATTCAGGCAATCTGTTTCAGGATTACCTTTACAAGGCTTTTGCAAGAGATACACTGAGAAGAACCGGCGATATCATAAAGTACGGAAAGTCAAAGATCGCATACGACTCTGCCGGATCAGTTGCGCGCCATACCATTAATTGCTACGGACTCATGGGTGATCCTGCAGTAACAATTGCATTGCCTGTTACACCGGAGTTTGACATTAACAGCAACGGATACAGATTATCGGATGAGTTTCCATCGCTCAATCAATCAGTTACTGTAACTGCATATCCTTTCAACCTTGGATTGCACTCCGATTCATGCAAGATCGGATTCTCACTCAAACTGAACAACTCTACAATTCAAAGTTATGATACAATATTAAGGGGATTCAAATATTCTGATTCAGTGAGATTCACTTTCAGGCTCGATTCATTGCAGAATTATTCAGTGCATGTTGAACTGGATAAAGACAATTGGGTAACTGCAGAAGACGAAAACAATAACACGCTTGACATCGACATACCTATGAAGAATAATTCATTTGTGCAGATGAGGCCTGTAGATTTTGAAATGGTGGGAACAGACAGTATCGAATTCACGGGGCTGAATCCAATCACTGACCAAAGCGGTGTTAAGGTCATACTGCAAATGGATACATCACTCACTTTTCAGTCTCCTTTGATGATGACATTCATGAATGATAACATTACCGGAGTTGTCACAAAGTTTAAGACGGCAATACCGGTTTTAGATACAAGCATAGTTTATTATTGGAGAACAAATGCCGTTATCGCTTCAGACAGCACCGGCTGGACCGGTGCAAGAAGCTTTACCTATTTCCCGGAGAATGTTTACGGCAGAAATTCATCTAAGTCTCTTTCCGGCGGCAATACAGACAACAACATTGTGAATGTTACATTGCGTAAATCTGACAGGACACAATTTCCGGTTGAAGACCTGTTTGCAACTGTCCACTCTGATACAGGCATAGCTCTTGCTGAATTGCCTCTGAATCTTTATGTAAGATCAATGGGAAGCAGCGGTGCAGAGATCTCAAACTTCAGCGTGAATGATAAGGCAATAAATTACGACGGCGGAAGAAGTCCCGGACTGAATATGGTTAAAGTCAGAAGAGTAAACGGTCAGATCATAGAGATGAAAAACTTCAAGCTCTTCAATCAGTCTTCAATGGATTCCGTATTCAATTTTCTCAACACATTTGACTCGACATATTACTTAATGGCTTTGAATGCATCTTATGTTGATTACAGTTTGGTTCAACCGCTCACTGAAACAGTAAAGCAGAAAATCAGATCTTTTGGCAGCACAAAGATTGACAGCATGTATAAGTTCGGTTACTTTGATACCTGGAGTTTCATCGGATATATGGGTGCCGCTCCATCCGGCGTATCAGAGCAGTATTTCAAATATACAGGATCGGCCGGCTGGAGAGAATCTCAGAGCAGCATCACAACCACTTACATGAAAACATCCGGAACTGTCAGCAATTTACTCGGACCTTCATCGGCGTGGCAAAGTTTTTCATGGCAAAATGATCTTATGCCGGGAAGTACTGTCAGCTTTGATGTATATGGTGTTGACCTTAACGGAGCGCAGACTGCTTTGTTAAATGATGTTACTAGCAATGAGTTTACGGATTTAAGCTCAGTAAGTGCCGGACAATATCCGTACCTGAATCTTCTTGCGAAGATAAATATTGATACGATCAGCGGATTTGAATCATCAGTTTTGAATTCACTTAAAGTTGAGCATACTTTGCCGGCAGAAATAGTTCTTGATGGCTCGAGCATCGTATTGAGCGACACGGCATTGAGCGCCGGGCAGGAACTCAAAGCGAAGTTCACATGCAGGAATGTCGGATATTCAGACGTGTTCGGATTTCTTGTGAATACTTACAAAACATCAATATCACCTTCCAACCTGATAGATTCGGATTCAGCAAATGTCTTCATTCCGGTTGACAGTTCGGCAAGTATTTTGGCAAAGTTCACTATGCCATATTACAGAACCAAAGGTGACAATAAAGTTCCTCTGATCATTGAGGTCTTGCCGCTTGGTGGTCAAAATGAACTTTACACCTACAACAACTCTTATAAGTTCGGTGTAACACAAAATGCAGTAGGCACTTCACCATTGGTCAGATTGTATAGCGACGGAAAACAACTATCCGGCGGCGAGCAAGTGAGGTCAAACCCGGAGATTACAATTGAGTTCAATGCTTCATCACAAAGCATGCTCTCCAAAACAAATCATAATGACTTGGTATTCAGTATCAACGGTCAGGTTATCTCTCCGGTTGAGTCAGAGCTGAATATGAGTGACAGCAAATCTGCTCCAAAGCAATTACCAAGGACTTCAAATGATATTTCAAACGGGATAAAATTTCATCCGTCATTGACAAACGGCTTGAACAGACTGTCTGTACATTTCAGAAATGAAATGAATGAAGCAGATTCGCTGTTCCTGGATGTCAATGTCAGCGATATTCTCTCGATTACAGAGCTTTACAATTTTCCGAATCCGATGAAAGACCGAACGGTATTTGTGTTCAACCTTTCGGGCGCTGAGACTCCTGATGAGCTGACACTCGGAATCTACACAATTGCAGGCAGAAAGATTAAGGATATCAAATATTCGGCTGTGATAGGTTACAACAGCATTGAATGGGATGGAAGGGATAATGACGGTGACATCGTAGCAAACGGAACTTACATTTACAAGCTTATCATTAAAGGATCAGGCGAAACGCAATCTATAGTGCAGAAGCTTGCAATACTAAGATGAGTTGAGAGTTGAGGGGTGTGAGTTGAGAGTTGAGAGTTGAGAGGTGTGAGTTGAGAGGTGTGAGTTGAGAGGTGTGAGTTGAGAGGTGTGAGTTGAGAGTTGAGAGGTGTGAGTTGTGAGGTGTGAGTTGTGAGGTGTGAGTTGTGAGGTGTGAGTTGTGAGGTGTGAGTTGTGAATTGAGAGCTGTGAATTGAGAGCTGTGAATTGAGAGCTGTGAATTGAGAGCTGTGAATTGAGAGCTGTGAATTGAGAGCTGTGAATTGAGAGCT
>WBZL01000216.1_pt1 | contig 64128 bp, 54 predicted proteins | sample 5204291 | NCBI WGS metagenome assembly WBZL01 (sample SAMN12344345, study PRJNA552823) | activated sludge metagenome | biome: Activated sludge suspended growth; feature: Nitrification reactor; material: Wastewater; isolation source: activated sludge from nitrification reactor of wastewater...
AAAAACAGAAAAAAAAGGCTGTTAATGATTTGATAATTGAATAAAAATTGTTCTATTCATTTTCCGCCACTACTTCTTGTACCTCAGGTACGAAGCGTTTTAGCAAGTTTTCAATGCCTTGTTTCAGTGTTACTGTCGAGGATGGACAGCCACTGCAAGAACCTTGTAATTGTAGTGTAAGTTTGCCATCTTCAAAGCTGACAAAAGAGATATTTCCTCCGTCCATTTCTACGGCTGGTTTAACATATTTATCTAAGGCGCCTTTAATGCGAATTTCCACATCACTATCGTCGTCGTTAATTGTGTTGGTCGCTGTTTTCGTAGGTTTTACAAAATTATCGCTTAAAATGGTTTGACCTTCGTCGATATATTTTTTTAAAAAGTCTTTTATAGGTATCATCATTTCATGCCAGATGTGTTCATCTGTTTTGGTGATGGTCACAAAATTATTGGTGATAAACACATTGCTTACACCATCAAATCCGAATAAAGCTTTTGCTAATGGAGCTTCTGTAGTTTCTTCTATGTTTTGAAATTCTACTGCATCATTTAGCAATAAGGCTTTGTTGGTTACAAATTTTAAGGTATTTGGATTGGGTGTTGATTCTGTATATATCATTACCGGTTTTATTGTTGTATTGTCCATTTTATATTGTTTTGAATAATGTTATAACATTTACTTTTCTTGAAAGTTTATTTAGGCATTTTTTTGAGTAATCGTAGCTGTTGCTTGTGCTGCTGGCAAAATAAATATCTCTTCGATATTGACGTGAGCCGGCTGAGTGGCCATAAAATAAATGCTATTTGCCACATCTTCTGCTTTTAATGGTTGATAGCCTTCATAGACAGCACTGGCTTTTTGTTCGTCTCCTTTAAAACGAACTAATGAAAATTCTGTTTCTGCTGCGCCTGGGCTTATCACTGACACTTTGATATGATATGGCAATAAATCTACACGAGCGCTGCGTGTAATAGCGCGTACTGCATGTTTGGTGCCACAGTAAACATTTCCGCCACCATATGCTTCCCAGCCTGCTAATGATGCTACATTAATGATATGTCCTTTTTTACGCGCCATCATTAATGGCGACACTTCGCGAATCATATACAGTAAGCCTTTTACATTGGTGTCTATCATTTGTTCCCAATCGTCGTAATCACCGTCTTGTATTGGACCTCTGCCTGCTGCCAAGCCAGCATTATTTAATAATACATCTATATTTTTCCAATCATTTGGCAATGACGCAATTGCTTCTTTTGTTTCTTGAAGATTTCTGACATCAAAACACAAGCTAATTACACGTACCGAATAGTTGGATATAAGCTCTTTTTCCAATGCCTTCAAGCGTTCGTTTCTTCTGCCGCAAATAATTAAATTCCAATTGTTTTTTGCGAAAATTTGTGCACTTGCTTCCCCAAATCCGGATGTTGCTCCTGTAATTAATATTGTATTTGACATATCAGAAAATAATAGACAAAGGTAAGGAAAAGGAAAGGAATCTTTTTTTCTAAAAGAAAAACTTACTCTTTATATAACAAATATGTAGAGCAATCTTTAAATGGCATTTTCTTTACAAATCCATATTTATTTGGGTATTGTATAAAATGCTGCCACGTACTGTCATTTTTCAATCGTAAATCTTGCAACAAGAAATCTGTGACCAACACATTATCGACTTTTCTGGCTTTCAATTGCTCGATAAATGTTTGTTCGTTGTTATAATCTTGTTCTGCACTAAAATCAGTATAATTTTTGTCTGCCATCATGCTCAAGTTTAAAATATTACTAAAGATGACGTGTTGGTGTTGATTGCGTTCATTCAGCATTTTTATCAATACTTTATACGATTGGTTAGGGCAAGGTCCGCTAATAATACGTGGTGTTTTATAGCTTTGCATATCTGGCATTCTCCAAAAGAAAATTCCCACTAATACAAAAACCCAAACTGTACGAATGTGCTTTATGTCAAATAATATTTCCAATACAATTGACAACATATAGAGCAAAGGAATTAATAAAAATAAGAGATAATGTGGTCTTGGAAAAAAGACAAATGCACTTACCAAGCCTGGCAATGCAAAGACAAGTAAAATGAGCAACAATTCGCATTCTGCTGTCACACGCGACCAAAAAAACTGGCGTTTCTGTTTTGGAATCAACGCAAATAATGGCAATATAATAAGCAACACAACAGACAGAATTTCTAAGTATTTTCTATAAAAAAGAAATTTTGGATATAGAAATTCAGACAGCGATGCAAGGACCACCAACAGAAATATTTTTGCATTGGTCAGTATTCCTATAATCACCGTTAACGGATGATTTTTTACTATATCCAAAAAGGTATTACAGTTTGGAAATTGTTTTTTGCTAAATACAATCCAGTCAATAAACAATGCATAATCCAGCTTGTTTTGATAAATATATTTTAGTGTATAATGCTGACAGAAAACGCCATATATCCTATCTTTTCCCATGTAGGTATTTGCTGGCAATTGCACAAAAACTAAAAGCAGCATGATGATAATTATAAATGGAATACTAAAAACTAAAGTCGCTTTAAATGTTTTTGATTGATAGATATAATACATCGTAAATATTAAAAACAAGAAAAAAGACAACATTAACTCAGGTCGTGCAAATGCAGCAACAAATAGCACAAAACAAATAAGAATGTATTGCTTGGATTTTGATGTAATGAAGAGTTTATTAATAATTAAACACCACAAAAAAAGAGCAACAACAAACGCAGAAATACGAGGATAATTTACAATATTGACATTGGAAACCAACACACATAAGGCCATCCACATACTCGCGATAAAAGAGATGCCATAGCTGTATAAAAAGGCAAATAACGTACTCGCCGTAAGCAGTATTATTATTTTATAGTTCAATAAATATAACTCTATTGGCCTTTGCTCAAACACAGAAAGCAGTTTGTACCACATATTATAAGTTGGGCCCCAATCGTTTTTTATTTGTGCAAACATGTCCAGTCCATAACGCATATATTTCACTTCATCATCGAATGAAATATCGACCAACTGATTAAAATTTCTGAGCAAACGAATGCCACAAATCAATAGCAAAAGCATGCCTAAACAAAGTTTAGCATAACTAAATTGTTCTTCTGTTTTATGAAAAAAAAATGCTTTTACGGCAGTCAGCATTGTGGAAAAAGGTATAAAAAACGAATATAGCAGTATTTTACACTATTTTTAATCAAATTAATAAAAATGACACTGCAAGAAGCACAACAAACGATAGACACGTGGATAAACACAACTGGTGTTCGCTATTTTAACGAACTGACAAATATGGCAATACTCACAGAAGAAGTGGGCGAAGTAGCCAGAATAATCGCCAGACAATATGGCGAGCAATCGTTTAAAGCATCTGATAAAAACAAGGAACTCGCTGATGAGCTGGCTGATGTTTTGTTTGTGTTGATTTGTATTGCCAATCAAACCGGCGTTAACCTTACTGATGCTTTGGCTAAAAATTTAGCAAAGAAAACAATTCGCGACAGTGAGAGACATAAAAACAACGAGAAGTTGAAATAGAATTTCTCATTCAATAATCTATTTTAAATAATTTATAGCATCGCAATACTGCTTTTTGATTTGAACGCTGATACACTAAAAATAAACAAAACAGCCTTTTTGTCATTTATTACATAATAAATGTGTCATTTTGTCTGTTTTTTGCTGATGGAATAGGCTTTGCAGCAATGTTATTGTATTTATTCATCAACAAAAAAACAAAATAATATGAGAACATTAGTAAAAACATCATGCGGCACACCAAGCAATAATCGCTTTTTCTTTGACGATGTATTTGGAAAAGATTTATTTGATTTTGCGCCTACATTCAACGGCAAAAATGTGCCAGCCGTAAACGTAAAGGAAACAGAAACGGACTTTAATATTGAGGTGGCAGTACCTGGTTTTCAAAAGGAAGATTTTAGTATCACCTTACATGAAAACATATTGAGCATTGCTGTGGAACAAAAATCGGAAAAAAATGAAAATGACGATAAGGCTAGATTTAGCAGAAGAGAATTTTCTTACGCTGCTTTTAAGCGCAGCTTCACGTTAAATGAGGACAGCATTGACACGGAAAAAATAGCAGCAAAATATGAAAATGGTATTTTATTGCTCCAAATTCCCAAAAAAGGAAAAACTGAAATTGAAAAAAAGGAAAAGACAATTAGTGTGGCATAATAATAGTGGTTTTTAAAGAAGGAAGCCTGTAGTGTGTTTGCTACAGGCTTTTTAATTTTTAAAAACGGCTATTCATCTGTGCATATAAAAGTAGCGATTTGAAATGTGAGAAAAATCTTTCTACAGCATTTTTTCTAATTTCTCTGCATATTGCGAGTTCATAGATTTTAATTCTTCCAGCATTTTTTTTGCTTGTTTTGTCTTTTTTTGCTTGACGAAAACTTGCCCTAGATAATAACGCACCAAGTCCGATTTCGAGTCGTATTGCAATGCTTTATAATAGTCAGATTCTGCTGCTTTATAGTTTTTTTCTGAATAATCAATCCAGCCTAATTCAATCCAAGCATCTGCAAATTTTGGATCGATTTCTACGGCTTTGTATAAATATGGTTTTGCTTCACTATATGCTTCTTTTTCGTTTAAAATCCAAGCAATTCTATAGTTGGTAATGGCATTATTGTTTTCAATGGCAAAGCTCTTTTTGTAATATTCTAATGCCTTGTCCAAATCTTCTAATTCTTTGACACCATAATACAAATCACCAACATTAGACAAATAAATTGCATTTTTTGGATTGAGGTTGGATGCTTTTATATAGTTATCTAATGCCATCGATTTTTTATTGAGCTGACTGTATGCATACGCTAATTCGTTGTAAGCAGGTGCATATTCGCTATCGAGTTTTAATGACGCGAGTTCGTAGTCAACTGCTTTTTGATAATTCGCTTCTTCATTCATGATATATCCTAATCTATAATTCGAAAAGGAGACATCTTTAGATTTGTCTAAGCATTGCTCATAATAATCTTTCGCTTTACTAAATTCTTTATTGTCAAAATATACATCTGCAATGCCTTTTAAAGCACTGTGTTCATTAGCATCTACTGACAACGCATTTTTATATTTTATGATAGCTTCTTTATAGTTGCCAAGCTTATAGTAGGCATAACCAAATTCGTATAGCAATTTAGCATTCGTTGAAGTTTTTATACCATTAGTTGCTGTTTTTACAGCATCATCATACAATCCTAATTCATTCTGACACCAAGTAATATCATAATAAGTTGTCCCGTTTTTTGGGTTCAATTCGCTGGCTTTTTTATACCATTTAAGCGCCATTTCAATATCGCCATAATCTTCTGCTTCTTTGGCTTTTTCTAATGCTGATTTTTCTGTTTCTTGCGCAAATGTAATTTGTTGCGTTAAAAACAATAGCATTAATAAGTACATCATTTTATTCATTGTCTTTTGGTTTTTACATTTTAAAATTAATGAATATATTGAGTTGTTACAAATAATAATAGCATTCGGTAGCAAGAAGCAATTGCCTAAAAATAAATGACAGTTTTGTAACAAAAAATCTAACGCTATTCCGCTTAAAATTAATGGTCGCAATAACTCCTATATTCGATTTTTTAAGTATTTTACATCTTAATTAAAAACAACACACCAACTATGATTATCCAAACACCTTTAGAAAAACTATATCACTGGACTGCACAGAAACCAGATCAAACATTTTTAAGACAACCTTATAATGGTGAATGGATTCATTTTTCATGGAAAAAAACAGACGATGAGGTGCGCAGAATGGCCGCTTATTTGCGTTCCTTAAATTTGCCTCCACAAAGCAAGATTGCAATTATTTCAAAAAATTGTGCGCATTGGATCATGAGTGATTTGGCCATCATGATGGCTGGACATATTTCAGTGCCACTTTATCCAACTATTCCAGCAGATTTAATTCGCTATTGTCTAGAGCATTGCGAAGCGAAGGTGGCTTTTATTGGCAAGTTAGATGATTGGAAAAATCAACGTGCAGGTTTGCCTGATGGTGTTAAAGGTATTTCTTATCCATTTTGGACAGAAGAAGGTTATGAAAATTGGGACGATATCATAGCTAAAACACCACCATTTACAGAAATGTACGTTGCTAAAAGCGAAGACATTGCGACTATCATTTACACTTCAGGAACTACAGGCTTGCCTAAAGGCGTCGTCCAATCTGTTCACACATTTTCGTATGCCGTATGTTGGGCACTCACCACACTCGATGATCTGACAGATAAAGAACGATTTTTTTCTTATTTACCATTATCTCATATTGCCGAGCGTATGTTAGTGGTCATGGGCGGCCTTTATTCAGGCGGTTCCATTTCATTTGCAGAATCGTTAGATTTATTTGCTGCAAATTTGAAAGATACCAAACCTACTATTTTCTTAGCCGTGCCACGTATTTGGACAAAATTCCAAATGGGTATTTTGTCAAAAATGTCGCAACAAAAATTAGATGTGTTATTGAAAATTCCTATTATAAACAACATCATCAGAAAGAAAATAAAAGAAGGACTTGGCTTAGAACATGCTAAATATTTATTAACAGGTGCCGCGCCTTTGCCTGTCAACACAATGTTATGGTTCGAAAAATTAGGTTTTGTTATTTATGAAGCGTATGCCATGACAGAAAACTGTGCCTACTCGCATTTAAACAGAAAAGGCAAAAGAAAACCTGGATATGTTGGCGTAGCCATGCCAAATTGCGATGTGAAAATTTCGGAAGAAGGCGAAGTCTTAGTAAAGAGTGAAGCAACAATGATTGGATATTACAAAGAGCCTGAAAAAACAGCCGAAACCATTACTGCTGATGGATATTTGTGCACTGGCGATCAAGGTGAAATCGATGCTGAAGGATTTTTAAAAATTACTGGTCGTGTAAAAGATATTTTTAAAACAGACAAAGGCAAATATGTCGCGCCAGCGCCAATAGAATTAGAATTGTCTAAAAATGCGATGATTGAACAAGTTTGTGTAGTAGGTGCAAACTTACCGCAAACCATGGCGCTTGTGGTATTGTCTGCTGATGCAAGAAATGAAAGTGACGACACAATTGCTAAGAGCTTAGAAGAAACCATGCATGATGTAAACAAGCTTTTTGACAAACATGAAAAAATGAAAAAAATTATCGTGATGCGCGAAGAATGGACCGTAGATAACAACCTATTAACGCCAACATTAAAAGTAAAACGCAATATTTTGGAGAAAGCCAAAAATACACATTATGAAAAGTGGTATAAAGATGCCAATACGATAATTTGGGAAAATTAAAAAGAGAAAAAGGCTGTCAAAATTGACAGCCTTTTTCGAAAAAAACCCGATGTTTTATTTATTCTATTTCAATATTTTTTACATAAGCTGCCAACTTCATAAACACATAATCTTTGCTATTTAAGGTTGCTGTATTATAACGCCATGGAATAACTTCTAAATAAGCGATTCCATCAGAGCCTGTTGTTGTTAATGCTGATAAATCTGAAGAATTGATGACAATATTTGTTGCTGTGCCGCCATATCTTTTTATTACTGTGCCTGTAGAAGTAGAACTTCCACTCAAAATAGCAACATAAATAGAGTCTGCATTGGAAGAGCTAATGTTTAATGATAAATTGCTCGACTTAGTAACGGTAGTAGGCAAAGTTGCTAAGCCACCATAAGAAGGAAATGCAACATTGTGATTATACGTAAATGCTGTAACGCTAGACGAACCAGCCACGTTCCAATTGCTACCTGAAGAAAAATTTAAATCTACATTTGTTGGCGATGTTGGCGAAAATCCATTTCTATAATATGCATTATTGTCAGCTTTTGTTAGCGAAAAAGTATTTACATCAACGGCGCCTGCGTCTGTAAGTGTAGTGCTTGATGTAGTTGTAGAGAAAGAAGCGACCGCTGTTTCCAAATCAATATTCATCATTGGCAATGCTACAGGCAACTTTACTGGCGAAAATTTATTCGGATCAAATTCAAAATAAGTACGAATACTCGTTAATGTGCCATAATAAGCACCAGGCGCTGTAATCGTTGGCGTTGGTGGCACTGGATTAGTAGTTGCATTGTTGATTATTTTTTTACAACTAGTTGTAGCAAATAATACAAACAAAAAAGAAACGAAAGGCAAAAGAAATTTTTTCATAGATTTAATTTTTTATAAAAATATATCAGGTGACAATGCATGCATCTACGTGTTTTGTGGTATTTTTTTTATTAAAATGCATTATTTGACAGAAAATAGCATTCATTGTATAGCACAAACGGTGAATTAGAAATAAAAAAAGCGATGTTCTTATCACATCGCTTTTACAATTATATCACAAGAAGATTAGAACACGTATCCTACTTTCACAAAGCCACCATGTATGTTTTGTTTAAAGTCTGAATACAAAGTATAACCACCATTAATGGTAAATGATGCATTAGGTTTTGCTTTAATCAAAATACCTGTGCCGGCATTCAGCATCAATTGCAAATCTTTTAATTACTTCGTTTCAGTTTCAGGCGCATTGCCTACTTTATTAATACCAGCTTGCACTACAAACATTGGTGTTACTTTTTTGTCTAATACATAAGCTCGAAAATCTGCTGTCGTGTGCATTTGATAAATACGATTATTAGACACTTGAATACCAACACCTTGACCAATAAAAAAGTATGGATTGATACGCATACCGATTGCTTGATAAAGGTTAAAATAAGCTTGTTTACCAGCAAATGCTGTTCCTACTTCTGTAATCGAAGAAAATCTTCTGTCATATTCAACATATTCTTCTGCTGTTGCTTCGCTATTGTTTTCAACTGTGATATTTGAAGGTTCAATGCTTACATCATTACCATTGGCGAATGCAGTCATGCTAAATAAAGCCATTACTGCTACTACAAATTCTTTTTTCATTTTTTTATTTTTTAAGATTTACAATATTTGTTTAATGTTTTTAATTGTTCAAAACTTTCAAACAAAATTGAAACTTTATTTTCATAAAACTGTTAGTTTGTAGTTATGCTTTACTTGTTTAATACTTATGAAAAGATTGTGTAATTATTATCCAGAACTTTCAATTATTACTGAAAGTTTAAGTTTGTGAAAACATGGTAATAATTACATTGAAAAACATTTGTAATATGTTGATTATCAATGTAATTTTGTAAATAAAATACAAAATTAAGAAAGTGCTAATAAAATAGAAATTGTTATGGAAAAACAAAACATTCAACATTTATACTTCTACCTTGCGGTGCTGTGCGCATTATGGTTTGCCAGCACTTCTTGGATTTGGACCTATCTGTTTGCGCTTTTTATATCTTATCCAATTGGCTTGTTGGCATTTATTTTTTGGTATCGAGGCAGCAATATTGATGAGAACAAAAACAGATACAATCTACCAAAATACATTTTAATGATTGGCTTACTTAGTTCAATAATTTCATTTCTGTTGATGTTATAAAGGAAACAAAAAAGTAGATAAGTTATGCAATACCTTCTGTGTATCGTTTAAAATTATCTAAAATGGCTTGCCAGCCTGCTTGTTGCATATCTAATGGATGGTGATCTTCTGGATCGAAGGTTTCTGTTATGTGCGTTTGTATTTCGTCGCCAGAAAATAGAATGTTGACAGTACGACCATCGCCCATGGTGTAGCTAATTTTTTGGTGTAGGATGACTTCATCATATATACCACCAAAATCAAAACCAAAGCTTCCATCTTTGGCTTCCATGCGCGTAGTAAACGAACCGCCTGCTTGTAGGTCATTGCTAGCACTTGGTGTGTGCCAATCTTCTGAGGCGCTACACCATTCTGTAATATGTGCTGGCATTGTCCAGCAATTCCACACTTTTTCTATTGAAGCATGTATAGTTGTATGTATAGTAATGCTTGTATGCTTGTTTTCCATTCTTGAATTTAATAAAAAATCTGGAGCAGTGGCTGTTTTTTACGATAATGTCCTACAAAACCATGATTTTGTTGGACGCATCAACATACTTGACGAAACAAAAAATTTATCAGAAGGAAATACATGTAAAATATGGTCATGCTCATTTTTGATAATAACCGTATTGGCGACTACTTCTAATTTTCCTATTATTTCAAAACTATTCGATACGTTTAGCACTTCCATTTTTATCGGATCAAATGTTTGCTCATCTGTCCACATTTTATAGGTGCCGTTGAGTTTATATTTTTGACCAATTTTTTGTGCATACTGGTCTGAAAATTCTTGATAATCATACTCGGTCAATTCAATTAAATTTTTCACTTTGATTTTTTGCAAACCATTTTCCAGTGTGGTATAAGCATATTCCAATTGTATTTGCAATGCTCTTTCAGCGTCTATTTTGGCATGTTGCCAATCCATTGGTGTAATGTTGTTTTTATTCAAAGCAAAAAGTAAATGCTTTAAAACAAAGGCTCTATAATCTTCATGTACGATATGAAGATGTAATTTATACCAAGGAAAGCGATGATTAATAATTTGAAATGCTTGTTCAAATGTTTCATATTCGCCATTCTTGTTAATGGCTAAGCCTTCATCTGTAAAATCAATTTCCTGATGGTGATAAATAAATTTTGTGCCTGTGTTACTAATGATGCGTTCTATCGAAAGGCTGCCTCCTTCTGCTAATACTTCGAATACAATTGTTGTCATACTTATTTTTTATCAAAAGTAATGCTCAACTACGACACAACATGTCGTAGTTGAAAAAACAATATTAGCTATTGGACTGCAAAAGCATGAACGTAATTAGCAAAAGAAAGATATTCATGCATTATAAACAATAATGCTATTTTGAAATTGATTGTGTTTTAGTCATTATTGATTAGCTATTGAGCATTACCAGATTCTAGATCCCAAAAAAAGAAAAAGAAAAATCCGGCGACCCATTCACGTCTAGTATTATTGCATCCGCCAACGCTGCTACACTTGTAATAGACATCACCATCGGATTCGAAAACTCTATCTGATGTTTTTATCTTTAAGTATATTTATTAATATTACATAGCACGTTTATTCCACATTTTAAAACAAAACGCACATCTTACGATGTGCGTTTTATTTTGTATTATGAAGTAATCTGCTAATGTTATAGTTTGCGTTTTACTTCTACTTGCTCGAATGCTTCTACGATATCGTTAACTTGAATATCGTTGTAGTTTTTTATTTTCAAACCACACTCATATCCTTTGGTCACGTCTTTCACATCGTCTTTAAAGCGTTTGAGTGAGTCGAGTTCGCCGCTGTGTACAACGATGCCATCACGTATAATTCTGATTTTGTTGGAACGTGCTACTCTTCCATCTAATACATAACAGCCTGCAATTGTACCGACTTTACTAACTTTAAACACTTCGCGGATTTCGATATTACCAACAATTTTCTCTTCGAATTTTGGTTCTAATAAACCTTCCATCGCTGCTTTGATTTCTTCAATTGCATCGTAGATAATGTTGTAGTATTTAATTTGTATGTCTTCTTTTTCTGCTAATGCTTTAGCATTCATGGAAGGTCGAACCTGGAAGGCACAAATGATAGCATCTGATGCTGATGCCAACAATACATCGGATTCGCTGATTGCGCCAACGCCTTTGTGAATGACATTCACTTGAATTTCTTCCGTAGAAAGTTTCAGTAATGAGTCTGCTAATGCCTCCACTGAACCGTCCACGTCGCCTTTGATAATTAAGTTCAATTCTTTGAAATTGCCTAGCGCTAAACGGCGACCAATCTCATCTAAGGTAATGTGTTTCTTAGCACGCATGCCTTGTTCGCGAATGATAGTAGCACGTCTATTTGCTGTTTCTTTACCTTCATTTTCGTCGGCATAAACTTTTATTTTATCGCCCGCCGTTGGTGCGCCCAATAAACCTAATACTTGCACTGGCGATGATGGGCCAGCTTTAACAATACGAACACCACGCTCGTTTGTCATTGCTTTTACTTTGCCATAGTACTGACCTGCCACCACAAAATCACCGATTTCGAGTGTGCCTTCTTGCACCATAACAGTAGAAACATAACCACGACCTTTATCTAATTGTGCTTCAATTACGGAGCCAACAGCTAATTTATTTGGATTGGCTTTTAGGTCGAGCATTTCTGCTTCTAATACAATCTTATCGAGTAATTTATCGATATTGATGCCTTTTTTTGCTGATATTTCTTGACACTGGAATTTGCCGCCCCATTCTTCTACCAATATATTCATTTGTGATAATTGGTTTCTGATGTTATCTGGATTTGCGCCTTCTTTATCCATTTTATTAATAGCAAAAATCATAGGCACTTCTGCTGCTTGTGCGTGCGATATTGCTTCACGAGTTTGTGGCATGATGGCATCATCTGCTGCAATTACAATTACGGCAATGTCGGTTAATTTAGCACCACGTGCACGCATTGCTGTAAATGCTTCGTGACCTGGTGTATCTAAGAAAGTGATGTGTTCGCCGTTTGTCGTTTCTACTTCGTAGGCACCGATGTGTTGCGTGATGCCACCCATCTCACCTGCTACTACATTTGCACTTCTAATATAGTCGAGTAATGATGTTTTACCGTGGTCAACGTGTCCCATAATGGTCACAATTGGTGGTCGTTTTTTCAAATCTTCTGGTGCATCTATATCTTCTTCGTCTTCATCTTCTTCATCGGCTAAGTTGATAAATTGTGCTTCAAACCCAAATTCACCAGCTACTAATTCTATTACTTCTGCATCTAAGCGTTGGTTGATAGAAACGAACACGCCTAAACCCATGCAAGAGCTGATTACTTGCGTTGGTGTAACGTCCATTAAGCCTGCTAATTCACTTACAGTAATAAACTCTGTTAACTGTAAAATGTGATCTTGTGCATCATCGCCTTCCGTACGTGCAGCATGGTCTTCCCGTTTTGATTTTCTATATTTTGAGCGATCTGATTTTGTTTTCGTTCCTTGTAGTTTTGCCATAGTAGAACGAATTTTATCTTGGATATCTTTTTCAGAAATTCCATCTTTTGACTCTACTGGTTTACCGCGTTTGTTGTCGAACTTAGCACCAATTGTTTTGCTTGGTCTTGTGTCTTTTGTGCTCGGTTCGAATTTTTTAATATCGACTTTATTTTGCGTAATGCGCGCACGTTTTTGATTGGCGTCTCTGCCTTCTCTTTGTTTTTCGCGTTCTTTTTCTCTTTTTGCTTTTTCTTCGTCACGGAAAATATCTTCTGGTCTGCGTTCTTGTTTTATTGGTAATTCTATCTTACCTAAAATTTTTGGACCAGAAAGTACTCCTGTTTTTGTGCGAATGAACTCTTCTTCAACTGGTTTTACTTCTTCTTTTTTTACTTCTTCGACAGGTTCTATTTTCTTTTCTTCTTGCTGTGCTTTCTCTTCAGGTTGCTCTTTCTCTTCTTTTACTTCGACTATAGGTTCAGTTTTTTCTGTTGTTTTTTCAACAACAGGTTCAACTGCTGGTTTTACCTCTGCTTCCTTTTTCTTCTTAGGTTTGTCAAGATCTATTTTTCCGACAATTTTTGGACCTTCTACTTCGTGTTTTACGGCAATAATTTCTTCCTTTTCTTTTTCTACTTTTGCTGTTTCTTTTATTGCTTCTTTAATAGAAATTTCTTCTTCTTTTCGTTTGCCGATATTGATGGCTTCTGCTTTTTCTTTAGCCACCATGTCGCTTCTAAATTCGCGCAATAGGATTTCGTACTGCTCTTCAGTGAGCTTAGTATTCGGCGAATTTGCAACATCTTTAAAACCTTTTGCGTGTAGGTGGTCAACTATTGTGGAGGTACCTACATTTAGTTCTTTGGCTGCGCTTGCTAATCTATGTGTTTTAACTTCTGACATATCTTGTTTTTAGACAATGGTCAATGGTCAACAGTCGATTGGAAAAGATGTACTATGACCAATGACATATGGCTAATGACTGTTCATGTTATTCAAATTCTGTTTTTAATATTTTGATGATATCATCAATTGTTTCCTCTTCTAAGTCTGTTCTTCTTACTAGTTCATCTCTATCTAACTCTAACACAGACTTCGCAGTATCACAACCAATACCTTTTAAGATATCAATAATCCAGCCATCGATTTCGTCTGAGAATTCGTCTAAGTCCACGTCGTCTTCTTCTACGGTATCTGTGTCTCTGAATACGTCGATTTCGTAGCCTGTTAACTTGCTTGCTAATTTGATATTAAAACCACCTTTACCGATTGCTAATGAAACCTGATCTGGTTTTAGATAAACAGATGCGCGTTTTTTTGCATCGTCTAATGCTATACCTTCAATTTTTGCAGGTGTTAAAGAGCGTTGCAACAACAGGTTTACGTTATTAGTAAAGTTGATAATGTCAATATTTTCGTTGCGCAACTCGCGAACGATACCATGAATACGAGAGCCTTTCATACCAACGCAAGCGCCAACTGGATCGATTCTATCGTCGTAAGATTCTACTGCTACTTTAGCGCGTTCACCTGGCTCACGAACGATTTTTTTGATAACGATGAGTCCGTCCATGATTTCTGGCACTTCATTTTCTAATAATTTAGCCAAGAAAGAACCATCCGTACGAGACAAAATCACCAAAGGTGTGCTACCGCGTAATTCTACATTTTTGATAACGGCACGAATGCTATCACCTTTTTTGTAAAAGTCTGTTTTTATTTGTTCATTTTTTGGTAAAATTAATTCGTTGCCATCATCGTCGAGCAATAGAATTTCTTTTTTCCAAACTTGATATACTTCTGCTGTAATGATGTCGCCAACACGGTCTTTGTATTTTTTATACACTTCATCTTTTTCCAAATCCAAGACGCGAGAAATCAATGTTTGACGAGCTGCTAAAATCGCGCGACGGCCAAATGATTCTATGGTAATGGCTTCGTATAATTCTTCGCCAACTTCCATGTCTGGCTCGATAGTTTTTGCGGAAGATATTTCTACCTCTGCTAATCTGTCTTCTACTTTACCGTCTTCTACAATCATACGATGGCGCCAGATTTCTAAGTCACCTTTTTCTGTGTTGACGATGATATCGAAGTTTTGGTCGGAGCCGTATTTTTTTCTTAATAAAGTTTTAAATACATCTTCCAACACGCGCATCATGGTTGGTCTGTCAATGTTTTTAAAGTCTTTAAACTCCGAGAATGAATCTACTAATTCTGCACTGTTCATGGCAATTATAGTTTAAAATTAAAATGTTTTTTTACTGATTTTATTTCATCAAAAGCTAAAGTGTGTTCTTCGATAGTTTCTGATTTTTTTACTTTAATAATTTCTTTTACGCTTATTTCATTGCTTGTAGCACTCAACAATTCTCCTGTTATCTTCATTCCATTTTTCAAAACTACATCAACTTGTTTATTGAGTTGTTTTTGAAATTGTTGTGCTACTTTTAGTGGCTCATCAATGCCTGGTGACGAAACATCTAAAGAAATGTTGTCTGTCATCAAGTTATTTTCTTCTAAAAAGTGTTGAATATGTCTGCTTATTTGCACACATTCTTCAACTGTAATATTATTTGTACTATCTGCGTATATTTCAATTTTACCATTAGACAGTACTTTAATATCGACTAAAAACAAGTCATTATTTTCGAAATAGCGCGCTATTTCGTTTTCTATTAACTGTTTTAATTGTACTAATTTTTCCATTGCTATAAGAATAAAAAAGAGGACTTTGTCAAGTCCTCTTCCATTCAATTTTCGGTGCAAATATACGACATTTATTTAAAAAAGCAATTTTTTATGGGTTTTTTGTACAATTATCTATTTGATATCAAATAAAGATTCTTTTAAATTAATATAAAAAAGAGGCTATCTCGACCTTTGAGACAGCCTCTTGAATAAACATTACATTCTATCTTTTAAATTATTGAACAATAATTTTTGTGGTTCCAAGAATATTTTCATCTTGTTTAAATTGTATAAAGTACATACCTTTATTTTCATTATTCAAGTCAATAGAAAAGTTTGCATTTTGACGTAAACTCCTTTGTTGAATTATTCTTCCATCAATTGCGGTTATAGTATAATTTAAGTTTCCTACGAGTGGTTTATTAAATGAAACTTGAATTATTCCATTTGTTGGGTTGGGGAAAATTTGGATGCCATGTTGCAAAAGGTTTTTCTTTATACTAGTTGGTAATAATGTAATACTCGCTTCTGCAAGTGGCGTTTTTTGTTCTATATTATCTGCATTATCTAATGCTATAGAATAGAAAGAATACGTAGAATCCATTTTTCCTGTTAATATTATAGAATCGCTATCAATTCTTATTGGTACTGTAAAATATGGTCTATTATTAATAGAAATCCCTAACTCATAAAGCTTAACACCTGAATGTGCATCGTTCCTATTTATTTTTAAAACAATTAATGAGTCGTCTATACTGTGGGCAGACAATACTAGGCTATTTGGTTTTTGTAGGTCAATAGTGTTTGTCCACTTATTAGTATGTATTGGCTCGTTTGTATCAAAAATAATACTTGCACTATTATGTATTTTAGTTAAATGTGGTAAATTACTTTTTTGTTTAATGGAATAACTTACCCAACCTTGTCCGTCATTATTTATATTATTAGGTGGTAAAAATCCAGATAATGGGTCATCTAAATCAAAGCCTGCAGCAGTTAATGATACAAAATTAAAAGCAATAATACCAGTTAAAGTATCAGCATTTACATTTAGCCTTGTGCGAATTCCATTATGATAAAATTCTTCAAAATATTGTTTACGATCTACTGATGCTGGATAAAAAGTATTACCAACACCAAACCCTCTAAATTGGAATGATTTAATGTCTAATACATTCATATCAATAGTATCATAAATAGTAACTATCTGAGCAGGCAAGTCTGCCGTATCAACATTTTCGAAATATACCTCATAGTGCATCAATTCTTTATCATTAATGTACCTGTCTGTATTATAACCATTGTTTCCGACAATTTCATTAGGATCAGAAGAAGTACCTACTCTAATCTTTTTTTCATCTTCATCATCTTCTTCGTCCAAGCACTTTTCTTTCATGTTCTGATAATTTGAATAGAGATCTACTATTGTTTTTGATATACCATAAATGATTTCTGGTACCAATGTGGCACCTGCAGAAAGAGTAGCTCCAGCTTCACCAGAACATTGAATCGCAATTTCCGGTGTTTTTACTAGCATTGTATTTGCCATATCATAAACAGTTTGAACAGCATCTCCTCCACTGTATGATGAACCTTTTAATGGTACAGCTGCCAAATTCGCAAATATGCCAAGTGATGCCTGTGCTATTGCCCACGCACAATTTACTACTGGTACAGTACCTAAAATATCAGTAGTAAGATCCCAAACAAGTTGCATTCTAGCTTTGTCGCAATCATCAAACCAACCAAAAAAATCTGATCCATTATATGGTCCTTTACAAATAATCTTTAAATTTTTTTCACCTGGATTTTGGTATTTTATTTGGATAGGTATATCATAAACTCCACCAGCTCTTACTCCTGCAATATAAATCGTATATATTCTACCATCTATTGTATTTCCTTTACTTTTTCTTAGTTCTTCTACTCCAATGCTATCTATATGAACTGTATATCCAGAATCGCTTGCATTAAAAACGATAAAAGAATCTTTTAAAAATACTTCTACTGTAGTATCTTCTATTATTAGTCCAATTCCTGTTACACCTGCATTAGCATTTCCAAGATTTGTGATTCTTATTATGTTATTATTTAATGCAGTCGCACGTACAAATGTACTGCCCAATAAGTCTATTTTCAACGTTCTTGAGGTTTCGTCTTGAGTCAGTATCTTAAATCCATTGGCAAGAAATATCGTGGTGTCTTCTAAAATAATCTTTATATTATAAACTCCTGGAGTCGCATTGTGGAAATCAAAATGAGTTGAAATTTGATTTCCAAATGGGCTTAGAAAATATTTTACTGGGCTATATACTTGACTATTGTTTTCAATAGTAATAATAGTACTTGAGTCAAAACCACCGCCATTAAAATCAATATATATATTCCCTAATCCAGATTGTTGCGGAAAGTAAGATTCTATTCCCTTTACTTGTATAATACTATAGATGCTATCTTCCGAACATGTGTTTTTGACATTCTGCTTTACGATATAGTTATTAGGAGTAAAAGAATGGATAGGGTGTTGGATTGTGTCTGTGTTTCCATCTCCAAATATCCATTTCCAACTTGTAGCGAAATTACTTGTATCTAGAAAACTAAATGTATTGCCAACTCTTGCCACATTAAAGCCTGCTGTTGGAGGAAATATGTTACATATCTTTAAGCTATCCCATTGGCATAAACTCCATTCGCCTGCATTGCTTTGTGTGCGTACATACAGCCTATGCATACCTAAACTCAAATTGTTTGGAACCATAATAGATATGCTTGAGTCAATCTGATGTGCTCGTGCAGTATTGATGCGTGTACCATTACCAATGCCTGGTTCTGTATCAAAGAAATACTCTAGTGCCACAATACTGTCAGTTGTTGTGCCGTTTACTTTCATAAACGAACCATAATTATCTAATGAGCGCAGACCATTTTGTGCAATTGCTGTAACTTTTATTTGGTGGTTGCCTTGTGGAACATTTGATAGGTTTACAGAAATATCATTATCGAAGCTGGCAGATGGTGATACAGAGATAGTTTGTTTATTCAGTGTGTCGTTGTCTATCATCACTTCAAACGCACTTATTTCATTTGAGATGCCTGTACCTTGATACATAAAAAATGTGGTGTAATTGGTAAGCGATGGTGTTCCATCGTCGCCATAAACAATCACTTTCAATATATGCATACCTGGTGCAATTCCAGTTGTGTTTAATGTAAATAATTCATCTAATTGAGATGTAGGTGCAATATTAATAGTTTGTGGCGCAAGTGTATCAATTATAAATTCAACCTTAGTAATCTCGTTTTGTGATGAATTAGCGTGTATGTAGTAAAATGAAATCTCTTGTGTGAGTGAACGTTTATTATCGCTATCTTCTACAAACACTGAAAGCTTATGAAAGCCTTGTGAAATGCCTACAAGTGTTAATGTAATTAATGAATCAATACTTGCATTAGGCGTGAGTAAGTGAGTGGTGATATTTGCCGTATCGTCATCTATGTAATATTTTAATTTTGTAATATTTGCTGCTAATGCACTCTGTGATGCGATTAACATTATATAAAGCAAGCAACTTATGAAATATATTATCCGTTTCATACTCTTGTTTTTAGAAGGTGATGAAATAGGATTATTAGTTGTTCGTTTGTGCTTTAATTCGCACTTTCAATCCACTACCTGTTGTTCCAATATTTGGTATTTCTAAACCATAAATATTAGGAATAAATGGTATTCCTGATAAAACATAAGAATTAATACCTGCAAAAATGCCTGCATCAGTATTGCCTGTACCTGCTCCTAATGCTGGAGAACCAGAAGTTAGTATATATTTCGAATCAAAGGAGGTATTTGAGTTATTGTATTGTGAAAATATTGTGGTAATTCCTGCATTTAATACTGCGTTGTTGGTGCCTCTAAACGTACTGTCTGAGGATACATTATTTGTTGCTGTTAATGCAGCACCACAGCCACCACAAATTGTTGAAGATGCTGACGTAGCGCTGTTAATGAGAATATTATTGCTAAAATTAGAACTGCTTCCACTGCCTAAGTTTAAGACAGAATATGAATTAGAATTTCTATCAAATATATTATTGCTGATGGTAGTGGTGGTGTAGTTATGGTTAAGATAAGAGTTATTATAAAAGATATTGTTGGTGATGGTAACGGTTGAATAATGCATTTCTAAATTAGCATTCGAATAGTTTTGAATGAATTGTACGTTCGTTGAATAGCTAATTGTTGAATAAGAACCGTGGTTAATGAAATTTCTACTAACTGTGACATTTGATGTTGAGTCCACTACAAGCCAATTATCAATTGTTAAACCACTCACTAAAGATCCGTTGGAGCCAGCATCTAATGTTAGCCTATATAATTTAGACGTCCCAAGATTGGCTTGTGTATAGGGTGCTTGGTTGCTGCCTATAAAATAACCAGTACCAATAATAGAAAGTGGTTTTCTTACTGTAATGTTTCCATATGTAATAGCAGAGCCGTGTACCAATAAAATTGAGTTGGCTGGAACTGTGTTTACCGCAACTTGTAAGTCATTGAAATTTGCAGAAGCACCAATATTATTATTTACAGTGTAAATATTTTGTGCATATACTGTTATGATTGATAAAAAAAACAGAGATAAAAGAAATGATAATTTTTTCATAGTATAAAGTTTTATAGTTATTGAATGTTCACGCAAATTAACAATCACTTTTATAATATGTTGGGAAAAACTATGTAGGTTTTTAAGTTTTAGAGGTGCTTTTTGTATATTTAACACACTCATATCCAAATTGTTATATTAAAATATAATTTATTTCAGACGATTGATTTCATTCTTTAGCCACCAAAATATATTAAAGAACATGAGTGCACTTGGAAATTTTATAATTAATGATTTTATATTAGATTCACTTTCTACTAAAATAGTTGTCTTGTTATCAATATCACTCGTATTACTTAGTTTAAACAACATCTTTAAGTAAGCCTTTTCTGCTGTTGTATCATAAGGTGCATTTTGTATGTTTTTGCGAATTGCCTCATGCTGACTTTGCAATAGAAAATATTCTTCTTTCATATACCAAGTAAACTGTTGCAATAATTTAGCAAAGATATGTACATCAGGAAATGCATTTCTATTTTCGTGTTGTAATAATAGGTTGGTATAGCTTAGTGTTAAATCATAATGTTGAGTATAAAAAGCCGCACAAGCAAAATCGTAATGATAGATAATAAACAATGCTTTATTTCGTTCCATTGGTGTTTTATAATCTTGCATGCGTTGTGTCATTCTAAAGGCTTCGTCAAAGTTCTCCTTTTTTAGGTTGTAGGCATACATAGCATGGTAGTAAGTAATGTAAACATCTTCTACGCTCGTTTTTTCTATTTTTCTTTTAGCTGTTAAAGTCGAAATTTCATGTAGTATCGTTTCAAGGTAGAAAATTCTGTCATACGCATCAGCGCTTACCATTCTGTTGATATAATTACACAATAGTTTAGCGTAATTTTCGATGTAATAGATTTTGAAAGTTGGTTTATTTTCATAGTCTTGTATTAACTCGTGCAGATGGTTTAATGCTTCTACATAATTATTGTTTACAATAGCTATATTACTCAATGCATGAGCAATGTAGTGTTTAGTTTTGAGAGATGTGTTCTTCTTCTGTATTTCCGTTAATATTGATAGAATTTCTTTAAAAGTTATTGTTTTTATTTTTCTTGAAGACACGCCATGACTGAATAGTAGTTTTTCTGTATGGAAAACTTGTAATTGTGCTGAATTTTCTAGTTGTAGGCATTGAACAACCTTATCTCTTATTTGTAACAATTCATTCTTTTTATCAATTGCTTTTTTATTGTAGGAAATTAATTCTATTTCTATCTGAAGAACTAGGATTTGAAGCTCATAAATTTCATACTTTTCCAAATGTGATTTTAATGATATAATTATTTTGTCACAATGGTTATATAGTGCTTTGTTTTTTAAGAATTGGATCTGGTTGATTTTGTAAAAAATACGTGTATTGTTAATATCCTTGTCTTCTATATTTGATAGTTTATTTAAAATTTGATCATATAAATAAGAAAATGTAGCTGAAAAATTTTTTGAAATATTGGAATCCTTAAATTGTTCATTTAGTTTTATGAGATCAATATCTTTATCTTTAATAATCTGTCTGTATAATTTTAAATATACAGAATCTTTCTTGTTCGTTTTAGTTAAATACTTAGAAATGTAAGCTTTTTCGTTAGGTGTTAGCGAATCAATTAGTTCTACTAATTCTGTTTTGATATTCATAATAAGCTAATAGTGATTAAATTTATAAAATAAGAATAATAAAATGAAATCATTAAGCATTATACGGCATGCAAAATCCGATTGGTCAACTGGTGTTGATGATATTGCTCGTCCATTAAATGAGCGTGGTAAAAATGCTGTGGTGTTGATTGGAAATTATTTACAGCAGCAAAAAATAAAACCAGATTTAATTATCAGTTCGCCTGCAAAGCGTGCGCAAGACACTGCAAAAGCTATCGCTCGTGCTATACATTATGATGTGCAAAAAATCCAAACGGAACCCAGTATCTATTTTGGCACTTCGACAAGCATCGTCGAAAAAATTAAAACATTACCAAATAGTGTGAATGATGTTTTTATATTTGGACATGAGCCGATTTTGTCTTCTTTGATTTATCAGTTTACAAAAAACGTTGTTGAAAAATTTCCAACTTGTGCTGTATGTCGCATTGCGTTTGATATAAATGACTGGGCAACATTAAAACTCGGAAAAACGGAGTTTTTTATTTTTCCAAAATTATTGCAAGCTTAAACCATAAGCTCAAAAACAATAAATTATAGTAATTGTGAATTTTAGGTGAACGTACATTTTTACTATCATTTCAGGAACATATTCTTCTATATTTACGTTATAATTTTTTAGATACTTTTTTATGCCGTCTCGTCTTCCTATTATCAACCGCGAATTAAGCTGGCTTTCCTTTAACGAACGTGTGTTGCAAGAGGCAGAAAGCACTGACGTGCCTGTGCTGGAAAGGCTAAAATTTTTAGGCATTTACTCTAATAATTTAGATGAATTTTTCCGCGTGCGCATCGCTACTATTAAACGCATGATGGATTTTGACAAACGTGCCAAGCAAGAATTGGGATTTTCGCCTTCCAAAATAATGGATGCCATTCAGGAAAAACTGAAAGTGCTGCAAAAAAAATATGCAAAAGCCTATGAAAACATCATCAAAGCTTTAGAGAAAGAAAATATTTTTATTTTAAACGAAACGCAATTAGACAAACAGCAAGGCATATTTGTCAAGAATTATTTTCAGGAAAAAGTACGACTCGAAATTTTTCCAATTATGCTGGATAAAGCCAAAGAGTTTCCGATTTTATTAGATGCATCTATTTACTTGGCCGTGCGTTTTTCAAAAAACAAAACAAAAGAAACACACTATGCGTTGATTGAAGTACCAACAAGCTCATTGTCGAGATTTGTCGTGCTGCCAGCAAAAAAAGAAAAGCAATATATTTTGTTTTTAGATGATGTGATTCGCTATAATTTAAAATCCATTTTTCAGATTTACGATTTCGATAAAATAGAAGCTTACACCATAAAGTTTACGCGCGATGCGGAATTAGATGTCGATAATGATGTGTCGCTCACCTTTATGGAATCTATGGAAATGAGTTTGAAAAAACGCAAACATGCAGATGCATTGCGTTTTGTATATGATGCACAAATGCCAAAAGATTTCCAAAATTATTTAATAAAAAAAATGGAATTAGATAGCAATGTACAGCTATATGCTGGCGCTCGTTATCATAATTTCAAAGACTTTATTAAATTTCCTTCGCTCGGAAAATCGCACCTTTTAAATGCAGCGCAGCAACATATTCCACATCACGACTTAGAAAAAACACGTTCTATTTTAGACAAGATGAAATTGAAAGATATTTTACTATATTTTCCATATCATTCATTCGATTATTTTTTAGACCTTTTGCGCGAAGCTGCCATTGATCCAAATGTATCGCACATCCGCATTACGCTATATCGCGTAGCATCTCAATCACATGTCATAAAATCTCTGATTACCGCATTGCATAATGGAAAAGACGTTACCGTGTTTATTGAAATTCGTGCGCGATTTGACGAAGAAGCTAACCTTGATTGGGCAAACAAATTGCGCGAAGCAGGCGCTCGTATTATTCCTGGAATTTCTGGATTGAAAGTGCATTCAAAATTATGTTTGATTACGCGCAGAGAAAAAGGAAACAAAGTTTACTATGCCTGCATTGGCACTGGAAATTTGCACGAGAAAACTGCTCGCATATATACTGATGCAATGGTGTTGACTTGTAATCAAACAATAACAAAAGAGGCACGACAAATTTTTTCTTTCTTTGATAAAAATTATTCTGTTCCAAAGTTCAATCAGTTGTTAGTGGCGCCTTTTAATTTGCGTAGTAAATTGACCACACTCATCAACAAAGAAATTAAAAATGCAAAAGCCGGCAAAAAAGCGGAGATATTTTTGAAGTTGAATAATTTAGTAGATGAAGATGTAATTGAAAGATTGTACAATGCCAGTAAGGCTGGTGTAAAAATCAGATTAATCGTTCGCGGCATCAACTCCTTAGTGCCACAATTTTCTGGATTTAGCGAAAACATCGAAGCCATCAGCATCGTCGATAAATTTTTAGAACACACTCGTATTTTTGTATTTCATAACGATGGCAAGCCAGAAGTATTTATTGGTTCTGCCGATTTAATGACACGCAATCTTGACTTCAGAATCGAAGTAGTATTGCCAATAATAGATGAAAAAATAAAAAAGCAATTACTGAAAATAATGGAATTGCAATGGAAAGACAATGTGAAGTCGAGATGGTTTGATGAAGGACAAAAAAATATTTTCAAAATCAAAACGGAACAAGAAGCCGTATTGCGCAGTCAAGATGCGATTTATGATTTTTGGAAAAGCTTGAGTGAGAAGAAAAAATAATCATTAATAGTCAACAGATTTTAATAGTCGTATTGGCTTGTTAATCATAAGATTTTTTAAGTTGGCTTAATTTCATTGGTTTAATGAAAGCTTAGGGTGCTATTGTAAATCTCGGGTAAAAATATTACATTGTATTAAAGCAAAACCATGAAACTACAGAAATTGGTATTCTTTGCACTAATTTGCCTTTTTTTGACAAATTGTAAAAAATATTCTTCAGATTCTGATAGGGAGACGAAAGAAAAACTCTCCTTTCAATCATTTAAAACAATGGAAGCTGTTGCTAATCGATTCATCGAAATTGGTGACTCAATGAATGTTGCGCCACCAGTTGCACTTTATTATGCTAGCCTATGGGCACAACTTCAGCCAGAAGTTGAGTATGCATTTACTTTAGACAGCGCTTTTCTAATCATTCACATGAAAAGTGGCCTAGAAAAAACTATTGCATTACGTAAATTAGATGTTGATGGGTTAAGTGTTTATCGCGGTGGTACTGGTGGTACTGGACATGTTTCAAGAATTTCTTCATTTGACAGCAAATGTTCCCATAAAATAGAAAATAAAAAGATATTACTATATGCAGCTTATGAATACCAATTTTATTCTGGTAATGAATTTCAAACTCGTGTTGTGGACAAAATTAAAAACGGTGATGTGGCAGATATTAACGTTACCGTTCTTAAAAATGAACAATGTACTATTGATGCGATGTTAACTTTTAATCAATATGGTCTTGTAATTTTGGACACACATGGATACCCGTCTTCAATATATACGGGAATAAGATTTAATCTTGACACCTTTGATATACCTGAAAATGTTGATAAATTCCTCACAATATTAGGTCAAAAAATTGGCACAAATTATGTCCATTCGATAATCGATGCTCAAATTGACTTTAATAGAGTTTTCGAATATGACCCAAATCTTCAGAATCAAGAACAATGGGAAGAGTATAAACAAAACTTGCAAAGATCTTATGATGTTTCTGTTACTTCTAAAGGCATACGTGAATTGATGCCAGATTTAAGTCAAACAATTATTTTTGCTAATGCTTGCTATAGCGGATGGACTGCCACTGAATGGACAAAGCCAGGAGGTACTCATAAGTTTAAAAACAGTGACCCTATAAAATTAGCTTGGATGTCTCGAAATCCTTTAGTATTTTATGGATATGAATCAACTCAAGGTGGTGTATCTTATCAAGCCCCAAATAAAGAATTCTGCAAGCCAAATGAGGATACACTTATAAAGTCTTTTTTTTATGATGGTGATAGTACAGGTAATGCACATCTTAGTGAACAATTAGGTGGGGCGTTTTTTATTGAATTTCCATGGAATATAAATATCGGCATGATAAGTGGCAACCATGGACCATTACGTTTTAACCATTATGCAAGTCCATCTTGGTGCTATGGCAATTGTGGCGACTCTGTCAAAGATACCCGAGATGGAAAAAAATATCCAACGGTATGCATTGGCGACCAGGTGTGGATGGCGAAAAACCTAGATTATGCAGGAGCTGGAGTTTGCTACGATGGTAATATATACTCATGTGACACCTATGGAAGGCTTTATACATGGAATGAAGTAACTGCTGGTGTTTCTTCAAACGCTAGCCCTAGTGGAATAAAAGGAATATGTCCCAACGGGTGGCACGTTCCTTCTCTCTCAGAATGGCAAAAACTTATTAATTATGTAGGAGGAGACGTAGCTGCTCGGGACAAATTGAGGGCTAACTCTCCGCTTTGGGAAGAAGAAGGTACAGATGATTATGGATTTGCACTTTTGCCAGCTGGTCAGTGCGAAAGAGACATCAATAGCGGGGAGCATGTTTGTTTTAACTTAGATGATGAAGTAAGCTTATGGACCACTTCCAAAGAAGACGTCTCCTCCCTTCCTGTATATTTTTTGGTTTCAGATGGTTTAGCCAATGAATTTGTACAAAATAGTGATGTTACTGATTATCGTTCTTGCCGCTGTGTGAAGGATTGATTTTAAAAAAAACTTACTTTTTTCTAGTAGTGGCTTATCAGTTGAATTGAATAAAATAAAATCGTAAATTGCCCGCATGAAATTCGCTGCTATTGATATTGGTTCCAACGCTGTTCGCTTAATTTTTATAAATGTATATGAAACACCATCTGGTCCGCAGTTTGTAAAAGATGCCATGTATCGCGTTGCACTTCGCCTTGGTGAAGAAGCATTTTTAAAAGGAAAAATTTCTAAAGCAAAAGAAACAGAAATGCTATCTACGATGAAAGCATTTAAGCATTTGATAGATATACATAAACCTGTACAAGTGATGGCATGCGCAACGAGTGCCATGCGCGATGCAAAAAATGCAAAAGAAATTGTACAGAAAATTTATAAAAAAACCGGCATTGATATCAAAATTATTTCTGGGCAGAAAGAAGCAGAATTAATCCTGTCAAATCATGTAGAAAAATTTTCATTAGAAGAAAATAAAAACTATCTATACATTGATGTCGGCGGTGGCTCTACTGAATTAATTTTATTATCCAATGGAAAATTGGTCAATAAATGGTCTTTTAATATTGGTACTTTGCGCATGACATTAGATAAAGTAAAACCAAAACATTGGAAAGCTTTGGACCTATGGATTGACCATTTAAAAGGAAAATATCAACCATTATTAGGCATTGGTTCTGGTGGAAATATCAACACCATACAAAAGCATTTTGTAAAACGAAAAGGCGAAGTGGTGCATTTAGAGGAATTACAAAACACCTACAATACACTTCGCAGTATGACACTCGACGAGCGCATTTTACAATATAGTTTCCGACCTGATAGAGCTGACGTTATCGTGCCGGCTGCTTATATTTTTATGTATATCATGAAGCGTTTGGATATGGATATTTTACATGTTCCAAAAGTTGGATTGGGTGATGGTATGATACATGAGATGTATGATAAAATATCAAAACAAAAGACTAAAAGAAAGTAGCTTATTTTTTTAAGCAAATTGTCTTACCTTTAATTTCAAATACACCTATGAAATTATTGGACAACATTACCGAAAAATTAGACAACAAATACATTACCTTATTTGCTATAGTTATTGGTGCATTTTTTTTGCGCTTGTATCGGCTAACTTTTGAAGGTTTATGGACCGATGAGATGGCGGCGGTATATACTTCAAATCCTGATGTATCATTGCGAAGGATGTATAATGTATTACATTTTTGGGATCAAACGCCTCCGCTATATCCATTAATGTTGCGATACTGGTTTCAAATCACTGGATTTACTGATTATAATGCGCGTTTATTTTCAGTAATAGGCGGCACATTGAGTTTGATTGCTGTGTTTTATTTGATAAAAGAATTATACAATAGGCGAACCGCATTATTTATTACCTTATTGGTAGCCATAACGCCTTATCATATTTATTTTTCTAGAGAAGCGCGTTCATATATTTGGGCATTTCTATCTGTTACAATGCTGTTGTTGTTTTTTTATCGCCAATTAAAAAGGTATTCAAACGGATATAACAGATGGCTATTTATATTGAGTGGTGGCATTTTATTACAAATAAGTTATTTCAGCTTTTTTGTGCACGCAGCTTTGGTGGCTGTGGTCGTGCTCACTTTTATGCTAAAAAAAGAAAAGGTAGATCTAAAAAATTGGATCATCGATTATGTATTCATTGGCATACAGTTTTTGCCATGGGCTTATCAGTTTGTGAAAATATTTGGCATGCAAAATGGCGGCAATGGCACATCACCAAGTCCAATGTACTTGTTTGAAATACTCAATGTGTTTACTGCTGGCGTAGCAGGTGGTTTCCTATTATCAATTGCATTTGCAGTATTATTGGTGTTATTTGTTTACTTAGTATGGTTTCAGAAAAAGTTATTTAAGAATGAATATTTATGGATAACTGCTCTCGTGCTTTTCTTTATCATATTCGTTTTATTTTATTTAAAATCTGTTTCTGGTAGAAATATTTTGAATGGCTTTATGTATAGCTATGTTATTGTCATGTATCCTGTTTTTCTTATTTTATTAGGTGGCATTTTGTATCTAACAAACAGAATGTTAGTTGGTGTTTTATTGTTGGTGTTTATTACTGCAAATGCAATACATTTTACGGATTGGTATCATCTTTCATTTGAAAAAAAGAAAACAGAAGCCTATCGCGAAATGGCTGATTTTATTAGTAAATCTGAAAACAGTAAAGCGCCTATTGTATGTGCGGCAGATTACTTACAAGATTTTTATTACACTCAAAAAAACATGCAAAACCAACTCATTAGTTTATCTGATTTTGACAAGAAATTAGACACCTCTAAGACTACCTATTTTTGGATTATTGACTCTTATGATTACAAATCGGAATTGATTTTAGCAGAAGCAAAAAAACGTTTTCCCGTTCGTGTCGTAGAAATAGATACCATCAAACCACCAATTGGTCATTTGGATTTTCGCGCATTATTAATAGAGAAAACAAACTAAATTAATCAGAAAAGTTTTTAATAGCTTGGTTTAGCATTGTAGTTCATCGGCGTTTCTACAAACATATTATTTTGTAAGACAGCATAATTATTTTGTTCATACAATTTAAACTGAAATAACTGTGCACCAAATGATTTTCCTTTTGGATAAAATCCGAATTGAAAATCGATATATGGAAATCCTAAATCGACACTTCTTAGACGTATGCCAGCACCTATGCCATATTGAAAATCGCTTTCCACAATTAGTTTTTCGCCATTTTCGCTGAGCCAGCCCATATCACAAAATGCATATAACATGCCTTTACTCATGGCTACTGTTTTGTTAAACAAAAGGTTACTTTCCAAGCTTAAGGTAACACTCTGTGAGCCTTTCAAAGTCGGCGAATAAAATCCGCGAATGCCTTTCATATCATTGATATTAAAGTAGCGTTCTTCCGGAATATAAAAACCCAATGTAGTGCCTGCTTTTATGATTTGTCTAAACTTCATATATCTTGCAAAAGACACTTGTTTTGACACATAATCGACTTGAAAATTTGCCTTCATCTGTTCGCCTTTTTTGTTGCGCACAAATCCATTATATGATGCTTGAGGATATAGGTAACCAAATCTTTTGACATAAATTCCATAATTGACCGACAAATCGATGGCTGCTCTTTTGCCATATACTTCATCGATTTGCAAACCAGCCCAAAGTGATGCGCTGATGCCTCTAGGAAAATATTCTGCAACATCGATATAATAAGCGCTTTTTTCGAGATAATAATCCCAACGCGCAATACCAAAACCAAATAGATAATTTTGTTGTTTTATAAACAACTCATTATAGTTTTTATTGATTAAAAATGGACGATTTTTATAGTCTAAATAATTGAGTTTCGTGGCGAAAATAAATTTGAGTTTATCGTCTTTGCAAGGCATTACTTTATTGGCGGCAACTGCACTAGCCAACCATAGCGAATAAAAATTCGACTTTGCTCGCACATAACTCGATGGATCTCTGATATTGCCATTTAGGCTGATGGTGGTATTATCAAAAACATATTTTGCGTTAAATGCAAAGGCAGTTTTCAGATTGAAAAAACTTCTGTTTAAGGAAACGGCTACTTTTTGATTTAATTTTTCTACAACAAATTCAGTTATGAAATTTACTTGCGAAGCTTGTATGTTTTCATATTTATAAGTACCGCCAACAGCCCAGAGATTGTGTTTATTGAAGTTGATGCCAGTAAACACAGACAAGGTGTGTGGCAAGCCAAAAAAATTAAAAGTAGACATATTCATCACTACGCGCTGATTGTAATAGCCAACAGACATCGACCAAGATAATCTGTCTTGTACAAACAATACCACTTCGGCATTATTTTGATCGAGTGAATCTGGTATAATTAATAGTTTTACTTCTTTGAATTTTCTTCGTTCCCAAAGTAGTTTTTCTGTGTCAGCAAACAATGCTGGATTGATAGTGTCGCCTTCTTTAAAAAAAATATCGCCTTTGATATACCATTCACGACTTTTGAAATGAATGGCATTTCCAAATTTTTGTCCTTTCGTAGTAGCAGTATAAGAGCCATCTGCCTCTGCACCAAATGGACGAAAAATAACAACATCGATACAGGTAATTTTTTTACCTGCATAAGGCAAATATTTTTCTATACCAGAAAAATCTTTACCATATCCACGATCATTATAGTTGAAGTAAGACATATACTTGAAGACTTTTTTTGTCTTTTCGGCACGTGCTTCTTTTTTGTCATTTTTTAATGAATCGTTGCGATTACTATGTGCAATGGTATCAATGACCGTTATTGTAGATGTCGAGCTGTCAATATTTACAGGTAGTGATATAGGAATGCTATCTTGCGAGAATAAAAATGTGCTATATGTAATGCTCATTAAAAAAAGCAACACCTTGGAAATTGGTGTTGCTGTATAAGATAATATTTTTTGCAGTAAACGATAAGGCATTGTTTACACTGTACTTTATTTTTTCATTCTTACTTGTATAAATTTTATAAGCATTGGCAACACTGATAAAAACACAATTCCTAATACAAATTTTTCTAAATTTTCTTTTACAAATGCATTAGAACCTAAGAAATGTCCGAGCATAACCATGCTAACAATCCATAAGAAAGCACCAAAAATATTATATACGGTAAATGTAGAATAGGTCATTTTTCCGATGCCTGAAACAAAAGGCGCAATGGTGCGAACGATAGGCACAAAACGCGCGAGTACGATGGTTTTGTTTCCATGTTTTTCAAAAAATTCGTGTGTGTCATCTATCCATTTTTTTTGTACTAATGGCTTGCCTCTAAACCGCCATTGTAACACTCTATCACTAAAATATTTTCCTACAAAATAATTAAGCGTATCGCCAGTAACAGCGGCAACTAATAACAGCGGAATTAATACATATATATTTAATCCAGGTTCTATAACGGTAAGCATTCCTGCGGTGAATAAGAGGGAATCGCCAGGAAGGAAAGGCATAATCACCAATCCGGTTTCCACGAAAATGATTAGAAAAAGAATAGCATAAATATATACGCCATAGGTTTGCAATAAATAAGCTAAATCAGGATGTAGTACAAAATCAATAGCGTGTTTAATAGTTTCCATAGTAAAATATTCAATTAAATCGGTTTCTAAGATACTGATTTTAATTGTGGCAATACTATAAAATATTTTATTGTTTTATAAACTTCTGCTCGTAGGTAACATTATTTATAGGGTTGGTAATCGACAATATATATTGACCTGTAGATAATATTGAAACATCTATAGGAATGGTATGTTTGCCTTTTTCTAATTGTAATTGTTGTTGATATAAAACTGCACCTGTGATGTCATATGCTTGTAAATTAAATGATGCAATATTTTCAGAAACATTGAATAATACATTGAGATTAGCATTAGTTGGATTTGGAAACAATTTTTCTATACCTGTTGGTGTAAAAGTGAATGCTGTTGCATCATGAACTTCAATTGCTATCATTTTACTATAAGAATAAGAGCCATCCAAGTCATACATTTTTAGTCTGTATAAATTTTCGCCTAAATAAGGTTGTTTGTCTATAAAATTATATTGCTGAATAGATTTACTATTTCCAGCTGCAGCAACAGAGCCCAGCGTTTCAAAATCAACGCCATTAACAGTACGTTCTATTTCAAAGTGAGTGGTGTTTAATTCAGAAGCAGTGGTCCAGTTGAGCAGATTGCCTTCTTCTATATTTTTACCTGTAAAAGAGATAAGTTCTAAAGGCAAAATAACATTGGAATTACCACCAGACATTACTTCAAAATTATCAATAAAAAAACCTTCATCTGTATTAAATACATAATTTGCATCTGTATTAGTAGTGGTAAAAACAAAGCGAAAACGCAAATTATTTAAACCAACATAATTTTGTAAGTCAAATATTTCTCTGGTCCACTCTTCTCTAATACCTGTTAATGCGGGCTCTCCATTGATAGTACTGCCATCCCAATTATTAGGTTCTTTCACTGTTGTTTTACCGCTTAATGCTGTCCAAGTTGAGCCATTTGTAGATATCTGTACTTGCAATTTATCACAAAAATTTTCAGCTCTATGCTTCACCATAAAGCTTAGATAAGCACTGCCTGAGCGAGATAGATTCATGTTGGTATTAAATTGAGCTGTTCTCGTTACTGCCGACGTACCATATTTTGTTGTTGGCGCAGCAGGTGCATTTGCTAGTGATCTAGAACCTGCGTATGAATAAGCGGAAGAATATGCCCAAGTTGGACTTGCACCCGATCCGGCAGTAACTGTCCAATTCGCACTTACCGATCCTGATTCCATATTATCTGCAATTTCAGAGACGCCATTAAATATTTTTGCAATCGTATCATAATATACCATTGCTTCTGTTTCGATTTTCCAAGCGTATTTTATTACATGACCAGTAGTAATGGCCGCTGGTAGTGTATAAGATATGTTGCCATCGTAAGTATCATTAAAATTAGCCAAACTAGTAGTAACAGCAGCACCTACACTCATGTTTTGTAATGGAATTATAGATACTGTTACTGGTCTGTTTTGTAAACCTAATCTTCTTAATCTAAAAGGTAAATTTCCTGTTTTGGTGGTGACACTTATATTGCCTAAATCTTGATGATCTACATAAGAGCCAGCAGTATATGCCATTTGCAAATTCTGATAAGTCATACCTTTGCAAAGGATAACTATTTTATTGGCTGGTGGCCAGAAATTGCCATAAGAACCTCCAGTGCCTCCACCTGCACCACCTTCGCCAGTAAATCCATATACTTTTCCTTTGGTGCCCACACCAATTTCGCCGCTTAACATCCAATCTTTTACACCGCCTGCTACTTCATATGCTAATGCTTCATAACTATTACCGTATTTCATGCCATTATATTTTCCCATATTGGCACATAGTTCTTTATAAAATTTTAAGTCTGCAGGTGATAGTGCGTCAGCCACTCTTCCTGGTGGAATACTATAATATGGTCCATATGCATGTTGGTCTAAGAAAATACTAAAATTTCTTGTTTTAGTGAAAGCACGTACTGCTTGTGTTTCTGGCTCAGAAAATGCTGCTGTGCCCCAATAAGTTTCAGAACTGCTAGAATTTGAACCACAACTTGAAGCGCCCATTGCACCTGCACAATCTGCCCATCTTACGCTCCAATTTCTATTTAAATCTACACCATAATTACCTGATCCGAATGGTCTTCTATTTTTTCTCCAACCACCACCACCACTTGAATTTGTTGATCGATTATATTCCCATCCATCTGCGTTCATACATGGAATAATAAAAAACTCTCTATTATCCACTAAATCTTTGATTCTATTATCTGTTGAATAATTTTCGCATAAATATTGCATAAAAAATATCATGCTGGCACCGCCAATCGCTTCACGTGCATGTTGCAAACCCATATATCCTAGTTCAGGTTCGTTTTCATCTGTTAATACATTATCTGATATTTTTACACACCATATATCTCGACCTTCATATGTTTTTCCAATAGAGAAAGTATCTACTATAGTAGGATAGGTATTAATTAAATTGCCCATTGCAGTTACCATCTGTGCATAACTATAATAACCGCCTAAAGTAGATAAAACTTGAAATGCTGCTGGTTTTTTGATAATATTCCCTAAGGTATCATTGCTATTTTCAAATGCTACTCTCGCATTTGAGTTTTCTCGAATGGCTTTATAGTAGGCATCATTTTCTTTTTTAAGTTCGGCTGCTACATCACTGCAAACGATATCGTACTCAAAAGGCAAAGACTTAAGTTTGTTGGCATTGGTTTCACTGACTTCTGTTATCAGATATCCATTGTCGATATAATAATGGTCTATTTCAAGTGCGTCAATTATTTCTAATCTTTCTTCAACAGTAGCTGGCATCTTCACTTTTATTCTATTAGATTTTTCTGATAGTGGAAGATTGCAACCTTCATGTGCAGAAAGAATAGAAATAGATAAAAGCATTAATATCAATAGTAAGTATATGGGTTTGTACATAGTGTTCATAGTCTATATTTATTTGAGTTGGGAATTAAGTAATCTTTTGATTAGTGTTTTATTATTTTGTATGACTGTTTTCCAATTTTCAGATAATATAATCCATTTTCAAAATATTTTAAATCTACTAATTGCGTATTTTCTTTATGAAGTGAGGATAATATTTGTTGGCCTTTTACATCAAATACGCTGATGTTTTGTGGATTGTCAGATGGTATATTCTCATCTGTTTTCACCCAAACTTCTCCACTTGTTGGATTAGGATAAATAGAAACCGCAGGTGTAGTGCTTGGTGAATTAGATATATTGCTGAATTTAACAGATATCACTGGTGAATATTCAAATTTACCATCAAAATCAACTTGTTTAAGTCTGTAATAGTTTATTCCTTCTTTTGGCTGCGCATCGATATGTGTATAGTTTTGTAATTGTTGGCTATTGCCTTTTCCATTCTCTACGCCAATCGTTTCCCATGTGTTAGCGTCTTGGCGTTGTACTTCAAAGTATTGATTATTAAATTCAGATGCTGTTGACCACTTCAACAAAGTAGTATTATTTTCCAAAGCTTCTCCTGTGAATGAAACTAATTCGACAGGAAGAAAAGAAGGTGTTATATTTATCGGATAATCTTCTACTTCACCAGATCTAGCGTAACCGCTACCATATCTAAGTTCTGTTGAGTCATTGGATAATCTGAAACGAATAAAAGAACTGCCAGCTGAACCTCCAGTTAAACCTGTCCATGTTACATTAAAAGAGCCATTTATTGTTCCTGTTGGAATAGTAATTATTCCAGATCTTTCTCCAATATTTGTAAAGCTACCGTCTGAATTAAAGTCCAAGTAACCGTATAAATATGCATTTGCGCCAGATGTATTGCTTATTGTAATCGGCACTGTATAGTTAGTATGAGATGCTGTTAAAGGATTGGAAGTAAAATAAGAAGGATTAACGCCATCTTCATCATCAGAGACATCTGAATTGTCTGCAGATGCATCTGAGCTATAAAAACTACTCATTTCATAATCAATAGTAGAACCGATTCTCAAATTTGGTGAAACTCTGAAAACGTGTGAAGCATATCCATAAGTAGATGGCGCATCACCATAATCATAAGGATATTTAAAAGATTCCGCACCATCGCAAAGTACTCTAGTAGGAAGGATGCCTGAATAATAATTTCTAGCTCCAAATGTTCCATCCATATTATATTGTTGATAGTAAAATCCATTTCTGATGCTAAAGATATTACCTTCATAGTCTAATGATGCTTGGGCCATGGTGTCTGGAGAAAATGAATAGCCTGCTAATTTACTTTGCGCATTCAAATCAAAATGTTCTAATTCCGTATTTGCTGCTGCATCTGATCCACCATTAAAATTATATAAAACGCCGTCATTTATTACAAAATCTCCCCAGTCGTATAGAATATCTGTTCCACCACCACCAGTTGGGATTGCACTATTAACGCCCCAATATCTGCTGGCTCTAATAGGTGTGCCACTGTTGTCAATGTCGATTCTATAAATAGCTGCTGGTGTCCAATCATATAAATCACTATCTGTTCCCAAAAATAAAAAACCATCATAAAAGCCAGCACCTGCAGTTGCCAAACCTTGAGCAAATGTTTGAATGCCTAAAGTGTTCACATCTGCAATAAATGTACTTTTTGTACCAGTTTTTACATCATATTTATAAACCGATCTATTAGATGATACACGTGCACTATTACAATAATAAATTATTTGATTATATGGATCGTATGCAACCGTATTAAGCCTAGTCATTGATGGATCATTAAATAATTGCATTGCTGTATTGTCTAATTTATTAACAACATACATGATGCTATCATAAGCTACAAGCATGTGTGTAGGCTGTCCTGTTTCTGGCGCAGATATCGCTTGATAGTCTGTAGCCCATGTACTATTCGTGCAGGCTTGGATATCTGATATATAAACTGGATCTGAACCCGTAGTCGATTTAGTAAAATTTAAAGTAACGCGAGAAAGAGGGCCAGCAATAGAAACATTTACTGATGAACCTGTACTATTCAATGCATAAGCTGCACTATTATAATAATATGGATTATTACCACCACTACCAACTAAAGAGCCTGCTGTACCAGAAACCCTTGTCATAACTACGGGCACTTGCACATTAGATGCATTATATCCTTTAGGATCTACTCGATGACGGTTGTCCACATCATGTATAGTAAATCTTAAATTTTCTACTGGTTGCAAAAATGTGAAGGTAATAGAACCATTTCTTAATGAAAATTGTATATCATTACCATTACCATAACTATTTGTATGGTTGGTATGATTATTATTTACTCCATTAAATGTAGCACCTGACCAAGACATCGACAATGTGTTTTTGCCCATCATAAAATTGATTGGACTGCTCGGTAAATCAGAATTATTATAGTATTGGTAATCCCAATTAAGTGTAACTGGAGAATAAGTACCACCACATTGTGCTTTAGCTATTTTGTTATTTAATATAGCACTTAACATGCATATGACAACAAATAATTTGTGTAGAAATGTGTTCATTGTATAGGGTTTAATATGTTATTAATTTTTATAGCGCTTTGCAAATACAAAATACATTTTGCAAATTGCTAGTACAACACAATAACCCTAATAAATATATTAAAATATTTAATTTAAAATTGGCTAAAATTTATTTTTTTATTTATCAAATCAATAAAGAATGAATTTTAGGTTTTATGTCTTTTAACATAAGAGGGTTTTTATGTTATCGTAAAATTAAGTATAAAATTCACACACCGCATCACCAAAAATGGTGATATTGTGCATAAAGTAATTTTTCTTGTGAATCAGTGTGACATGCTTATTTGCTGATATAAGTAATCTTGATGGTTGGTCGTGGAACTTTATTATAATTAAATATACCTATTGCTTAGTATTCGTAGCACCTTTATTTGTTTTATTAGGTGAATTAAATGCTGGTGTATTTTGTGGTGATGTAGTATTTTGTATGCCAACACTTTTTAATATTGAAAAATCAACTTTTATCGTTTCCTCTGCGTCCCAGTTCTCTTTTATAATAATTGGTTTAGCTTCTTTATATATTTTTTCTGGTAATGTTTTATTGATAAAACTTCCGGAATTCCAAATGCCATTGCCGTTGGCATCTTCAATGACTTCTATAAAATATGTACCTGCCAATGTTAAACCATAGTTAATTTGAACGCGCTGAGAATCGCGTATAATTTGCTTATCAAGTACTTTGCCTGCACTATTCTTCAGAAAAACGATATAATTTACATTATTTTGTGGTAACTCATACGTAATCAACAGATTACCTGCTTTTTTAGCAGACATAGGCGAAAACGAAAATTCTTGTGTTTTATTGAAATTTCCAACTAAATCAGCAATTACGGAATCTTGCAAGCTCAATTTGTATCGCATGCCTGGTTTCCAAAATGCATTTATAATATATGTTTGTAAATCATCTTTACGAGTAATAGAAAATGGAATACTTGTATTTGATGAATCGCGAATTTGTATTTTACTCGTATCTATATTTGATAAACTATAATAAGCTGCATGCAATTGCAATGCTTGTGTTTCGATGAGTGGCACTACTGTCGAGTCTGTAAAGAAGTTAATCGTTTGTTTCGCATTTATTTGATAAGATTGTACACGTAAAGTATCAATGAGTATGGCATTATTTTTAAGAACTACAATTAAATTATTCGTGTCTTTTTCTAATTTAGGAAAATAGATTTGTAGTTTTTTTGCTGTTTTATCTTGAAATGCAATAGCATCTATCTTGCTACCATCAACAACTGTAGCCGTAATATCGTCTTTATTTGGCGACAATTCTTTGTTGAACAATACGGTACAAATACCATTTTTGAGCGTTCTGTCGAATTCGATAATTCTCAATTTATCTTCTTCTGCTAAAAATAATTCCAAAGAGAGACTATCAACATTTGCATTTATCGTGGTCATACTATCAGAAAATGCAATTTCTTCTGTTGGCAAATCGTAATAATAGTTGTTGTTTTTATCACTTAAAGCAAAAATTTTATACTGTCCTTCTTTGATATTTTCTAGCGAAAAATAACCATCTGATTTAATTTTAGTGATGTAGAAAGGTCGCTTTTTAGTAAAAACAGAATCCTCCATTTCTTTATACAATAGCAAAAAGGTATTATCTGGAAACTTATCTAGCTTTGTATTTATATTTCCTTTGAGCGACAGAGAATCTATAAAATTTCCTGTAGAAAATATATAAGTAAAATTTGGCAATGGATTGCCTTCGTTATTATCTTTTATATTGTCTCCAAAGAAAATGCTATAAGTCGTATTGGATTGAAGTGTGTCTTTAATTTTAATTTTCATATCATTTCTAGCAATGTCGATTACTGGAAATGGTTCGATATTAGGTGAAATTATCACTTGTGATTTTGGATTATTCAATGCTTGAATCCACTCGTTAAATACAATTTGTATGCTTTTATTATTAAAGTTGGTACTTTTATTTGCTGGAGAAATTGATACTATTTCAGGTGCTTTTGTGTCGCGCTCGCCACCAGTAGGCGCTGTTATCTGAGCGCAAGACAAAATCAGGCATTGAAATAATACAATAATGTAATAATATAATTTGCTTTTTACTTTATAATGATGCTGATGCATTGATAAATTATTTCAATTGATAGAATGATTATCGACCTAAATATACCATTAAAACGGAAATATCAGCAGGTGAAACGCCAGAAATTCTGCTCGCTTGACCGAGCGTTTGTGGTTTCATTTTAGACAATTTTTGACGAGCTTCCATGCTCAATGAAGGCAAGCTCATATAGTCGAAATCGGGTTTAAGTATTACGTTTTCGATTTTGTCCATCTTTTTTACCTGATCATATTCTTTAGCAATATAGCCATCATATTTTATAGCAATTTCTGCTTGTTCAAGAAATTCTATTTCATATTTATCCAAATGCTTTTTTATGGATGGAACGTTTGCAATCAAATCTAATATTCCAATTTGTGGTCTAGATACAATCTTTTCTAATTTCATTTTATGAATAAGAGCAGAAGTACCTCTTGATTCTAAAAAGGTGTCCACTTCTGCTGGTTCTACGCTATATTCTTTTATAAATTGGATAATTTCTTCGCTGGCTTGTTTTTTTAATTGTACTCGATCCATTCGTTCTTGCTCCGCAAATCCTATTTGGTTCGATAGCTCGGTTAAGCGTAAGTCGGCATTATCTTGGCGTAATAATATACGGAATTCGGCTCTGGAAGTGAACATGCGATAAGGTTCTTCTGTGCCTTTATTCACTAAGTCATCGATTAAAACACCAATATAAGCTTCGCTGCGCTTAAGGACTACTGGCGCTTCATCATGTATGGCACGATGTGCATTAATGCCAGCCATCATGCCTTGTGCTGCTGCCTCTTCATAGCCTGTAGTGCCGTTAATTTGACCGGCAAAGAAAAGATTTTTGATTAATCTGGTTTCTAAAGACAAGGCTAATTGCGTAGGTGGAAAGTAATCGTATTCTATGGCATAACCAGGCCTAAACATCTTCACCTTTTCGAATCCTGGAATGGAAGTTAATGCTTTGTATTGCACGTCTTCTGGCAAGGAAGTAGAAAAACCATTAACGTAAATCTCAACGGTGTTCCAGCCTTCTGGTTCTACAAATATTTGGTGTCTGTCTTTATCGGCAAAACGGTTTATTTTATCTTCGATAGAAGGACAATATCTTGGTCCAAGACCTTGAATTCTACCTTGAAACATGGGCGATTTCTCAAAGCCTGTTTTGAGTATTTCGTGTACTTTATCGTTGGTATAAGTAATCCAGCAGCAACGTTGCTCTTTCGGTTTCTCTATGTTTTTATAGGAAAAACCAACGATATTGTCGTCTCCATTTTGAATTTCCATTTTGGCATAATCTAAGCTTCTGCCGTCAATACGTGGAGGCGTGCCTGTTTTCATTCTACCACTTTCAAATCCGAGGCTCACCAATTGTTCGGTAATTCCTTTCGATGCCTTCTCACCTGCTCTGCCTCCGCCAAATTGTTTTTCGCCAATATGAATAATACCGTTGAGAAATGTTCCATTGGTAAGCACCACTGCTTTTGATCTAATTTCCATGCCCATTCCTGTTCTGATACCACACACGCTACCATTTTCCACCAAAAGATTGCTCACCATATCTTGCCAAAAATCTATGTTGGCTGTGTTTTCCAACATTTCACGCCAAACTAAATGAAATTGCATTCTATCGCTTTGCACTCTTGGGCTCCACATGGCAGGTCCTTTTGATTGATTAAGCATGCGAAATTGAATCATAGTTTTATCAGAAACAATACCAGAATAACCGCCCATGGCATCAATTTCGCGCACTATTTGTCCTTTGGCAACTCCGCCCATTGCTGGATTGCAAGACATCTGCGCAATGGTTTGCATATTCATAGTGGCCAGTAAGACCTTACTTCCCATTTTGGCAGCCGCTACTGCCGCCTCACAGCCGGCGTGTCCTGCACCGACCACAATTACATCATACGATTGAAACATAGTACAAATGTAGGTGAAAGTTGATATTTATAAGATATTAGTTGGATTAAAAATTAGTTACTGAGTGTCGTATGTATACATCGCGTTGTTGCTTTGAATAGTATTTATATTTCTACATACTATAAAATACAGTAAAAACCCAGTTATTTTGTTTCATTTTCTTTCAAGCTATGCTTACTAGAATACCTTACACGATGTATAGTTATTCTACAAATTAATAAACATGTTAATAAATATGATGTGCATTACGGTGCACAAACGAGGTCATTTTATCTTAATAAAGTGTTATTCTATAAAACAATACACATGTTGATAAAAGCAGTGTGCATTATGGTGTATAAGCAAGCCTACATTCCTCAATATGTTTAGCGTATTTAAAGAAATATATTTGGGTTTTACTTATCACTATTTTTTAGAGAGCTTAATTATAACAACATAAATATGCTCATCTTTTATTTGCATTGTAGTATGTTTCACGTGAAACCAATTCAAAAGAAATTTGAATTTAATTTTTTGTTTCACGTGAAACAAAAAAAGCTACTCAGATGAGTAGCTAAATTATATTGATTATAGAAGTTTAGAATTTAGGACAAAGCAATGGAGAATAGCTTTTCTTTTTGTCTAATGGTCTGCCAGTATAGATAATGGAAGCTTCTAAAGCACCTACAGATTTAACTGCTTTATTCAGATCTTTTTTAACAGTAGCATCATAACTAAAGCCAATTTGCAAACCTAAGAAAGAAACACCTGTTGACGCAATAACAGCGCCATTGCCATCATACCACACACCTAATGAAACTGCTGTTTTGTAAGGTTCACTTTTACCAGAAACATTAAAAGAGAAAGAGGAACCAGCAATCCATTGTTGAGCCTTAGCTTGGTACATATACATACCATTTGGAGAAATTAATACAATCTTCTTTACATCGATAAACAAACCAGCGTGTGTATTAAAGCGCATGGCACGTTCATTATCTGATTTGAAAAATGAGTCTTTAGGTTTAATAATATTAAACACAGAAACACCAGCGTACGCACCAATCGACTTAGTAAAGTTAGATGACCAAAATAAACCGATATTCAAATTTGGTTTAAAATATTTTTCACCTGCAAAATTTTCTTGATTGTTTAAAGACAAATCAAAGCCTGTTCCTGTAAATTGAGAAGCAAACGCCAAATTTCCTAAATCAACAGAACGTTGTAAAAAACCCACTTGTGCGCCTACACTTAGATAATGATTTTTTTGTTTACCTAAACTTTTGTGATAAGCCAATGAAAACATCATCGTATTTGTACGAATTGCTGTTTGTCTATCGTTGGTAAACACAACACCAACACCGAATATATCTCCTTTTAGTTTGTCGCGCAAAACACCAAAATCAGCTGATGCACTAAGTGTGTTATATGGCGATGGCGATTGCAATGGTAAATATTGCACGCGATAATTTGCCACAAAACGATATAAAGAATTTATCTTACCTGTAAATGCAGGATTTAAGTTTAATGGCGAATTATAGAATTGCGAAAATTTGTAATCCTGCGCATTAGTTTGAAATGTAAAAATTAATATAATACCAAATAATATTAATCCTGACTTAAATTTTAAGCTCATCCCTACTTGTTGCTAGTTTATTAATAAATTTAAAAACACCCCAATATTTCTCCGATGCGAGTAAGTCGTTATGAAATATTGGAACTAAAATACCACTAATTTCTATAAGTTGGTTAAAAAGCGTTAAGAAATTAAGGTTAATTTGTTCTGCATCAAGTGTTTGATAGTAAGCATAAGTGGCATCCATCCAACAAGAAGCTTGTATTTTTAAATGCGTTTGTGTATCCAATTCTATATCGAAAAAATAAAATGGTCGGCTACAACCAGCTCTAAATCCAGGAACATCTGGATATGCCAAAGAATAATCAGTCTGAATAACTGTGTTAGATAATTCTCTGTAATAATGAGGAAAGGAAACACGCAAAAAATGTTGTCTGGAAACGGCGGCGATACGACCAGTATAGGTTGCAAGGATGTCTAATTCATTATCAAAAAGTACTGTTTGTGTTGGTGCATGATAAGATGGATGAATACCAATGGTTGCGCGCTCTTTACAAGTATTTATTAATTGTTGCAATGCATCAGCTCTTGGAGAAACTTTACTATTTAATTTTCCCTCATCATTCAATAGAAAGAAAAAAATGGAAGACGAATTTGTTTCTTTTAATAATTTAAAAATGTCATCATAAACGTCATATTTATCTTTACTGATGTGGCATATATATTTCCAAAAATCTGAAGTAAGAAAAATTGGAAAATGTTGAAACCAATTTCTTCCTTTAAACTTATAGGCATTATCGATATCAAAAGTGGGAAGATATTCGAAGTGGTATTTCTTAAAATTCAAAAATTTAAACTGTTCCTCTAATCTTTGTTTGAAATAAAGGAGCCAATATTCTACAACTGGAGCAAAGCGAAAATCTGCATGTGCTAAAATAGAATTGGAGGAAAGATATCTGCCATGCGTATCTTGTTGATGAGGTAGGTATTCTTCATAGCGAGCAATTAAATAAAAGATACTAGAAAAAATATCAAAGGAAAGATCAAAGCGATTATCTTGTTTAAAAAAAACTGAAAAATTAGTGACACGGGAAACAAACAATTCTTGTGGTGCAATGTGTGTCTCAAGCAATAAATCATGCTGAACAATATTGAAATATTGCTGTTTAATTTCTTTAGAATAATTGATATAAATATTTGAACTTACAAACGCTGTAATTTGTTCGTGCACGATGGTATAATCGATACCAAAATATTGGCTAAAAACAAAATCAAACGTATATTTAATTCTGTTGGTAACTTTAGGTGTGTAGATAACTATCACTATGGTTTAATTAAGCAGATTTGTATTTTTACATATCATGTCAGCACCATTTCTCATACATTTACCGCAGTTCGAAGGACCATTCGATTTACTACTCTTTTTTATTGAGAGAGATGAGTTAAGCATTAATGATATTCCAATCTATAAAATTACGAATGATTTTTTAGATTATATTCAGCATTTAGAGCGATTGAATATTGAAGTGGCCAGTGAATTTATTTTAGTAGCTGCAACACTCATGCGTATTAAAGCAAAAATGTTGTTGCCACGTAAAGACCTCGACGATGCTGGCAATGAAATTGACCCTCGTGAAGAACTAGTACAAGCTTTATTAGAGTATAAGCGATTTAAGGAAATTGTAGAAATTCTAAAACAATTTGAAGATCACAGAGCTTTAAAATATTCGAGAGGCAATCAAAAAAATGAAGTTGAACAACTGGTGAAATTATTAGCAGATGATGCGGAATTAGAAACTGTCACCCTGTTTAGATTGTTGAAGGCCTACCAGCGTAGCATGGACAAGTATAAAACAAAAAATGAAAAAATTGTTCATACTGTTTCTCCTTTTAAATATTCTATTGAAGAAGAAAAAGACAGACTTGCCTCTTTTATAAAATTAAAAACCAAAGCATCATTTGAAGAAATATTTACGACTTGCGAAAGCAAGATTCAAGCTGTATTTATTTTCTTAGGAATGCTTGAACTAATTCAACAACAAATTATTTCTATTATTATTGGTGAAGGTAGCAACAATTTTTGGCTCACTACCGACGTTGTAGAATATTAATTACATTTACTGAATGGTCGGAAAAAACAATTACTGGGTTTTAATACTCATTATTATCGTTTTGTCCAATTCTAAGAAAAGCTATGCACAAGAATATAGAGGCAATGTCGGTGCTCGGTTTGGCTATGGAATTGGCATTACAGGAACATACAATCTGCAAAATAATCAAGCCATAGAATTTCTGTTGCGTTATGGTTATCATGGTGTGGTGATCAATAAACCAGGTGGCAATTTTCAGGCTTTGTATCAAAAACACTGGGAAATTCGTAGAAGTAATTTTACAGTTTTTGTTGGCGCTGGACCTTCTATCGGTGCTGGCAAAAAAAACAATATTAGTAAGCAAGTGTATTTCGCATTAGGCATTTCGCCACAAATTGGTTTCGATTATACGGCACGTCGTACGAAATTGCCTTTGATTATCGCATTAGATTATAAACCTACGTTTAATGTAGATTTTCCTTTAAAGAAAAAAATTAGTAAAAAAGTAGAAACCGATTTTTCTTATTACGAAATTGCTTTTTCTATAAAATTCGGGTTGAAGAGAATTCGTTAAAATTATAAACCTCTAATTTTGGAGCGAAGTGAGTCTTTAAAATTTTCGCCACAGCTCATTCTTGTAATCTTCTGAGATACATTCATTTTATAAGCTGCATGACTTTTATAATACTGGTTACATACATCACATTTTTCTATTTCTTCTCGCAACATATTTTCCGTATGTCTGTCCAGTTCACCGTCTAATAATAAAGAAATATCCTTTACCAATTCGTTACAGTTGTGTGGTGGTCGTATATGATTCATACTATTCACTTTTTTTATAACCCATTTTTGATGCATAGGCGCTTAAGCTTTCTTTGAGCATATTTCGCGCTCTATGTAATCTGGAACGCACTGTTCCAATTGGAATATCTATAATTTTAGATATTTCTTCATACGAAAATCCTTCAATATCACACAATAGAATAACCGTCTTAAAATCTATAGGCAATTTATTAAGTGCAATGGTAATCTCATCACCTATCATATCATCAAAAATATCTTCTCGCAAATCAAAAACTACAGCACCTTTATCTTCATCTGCATCTTGATATGCTAAAACATCTTCATAATCGACTTTATTAGGTTCTTTCTTCTTCTTGCGATATTCGTTAATGAAACCATTCTTCAATATTTTAAACAACCAAGCTTTTGCATTAGTTCCCGAGTCAAAAGAATTTATAAATCTAAATGCTTTCATAAACGTTTCTTGCACTAAATCATTAGCGTCTTCTTCGTTATATGTTAAATGGTAAGCGAAATTATAAAGTGCGTCTGCATGTGGCAAAAGTTCTTGCTCAAATAGCTGTTCTTTATCTAAAGATGGTTCAGTTGACACGAGTGTCATAAAGGTAGTAAAATTTAGGTAGATAACAGTAAATTTGTAGAATAAGTTCCATTTACAGACTGCATGATAAAAAAAAATACATCAGCGTTCGATATACTGGTAAAATCGGCTTTAATTACTTTAGTAATTGGTCTATTTTTTTCTAATGCTTTAAAGAGTATCGGATTAGTCGTATTAGCACTGAGTAGTGTGTTTCTCGTGAAACGAAAAAAAGATATCATCTTGTCTATAAAACATCCATTGGTATTATCGACAATTTGTATCGTTATTATTTACTGTGTATCTGCAATGTTGAGTAGCAATAAATTATATGCTTGGATAAGTATTAAAAATAAGCTAGCAATAGTATTTGCAATTATTGCAATCATGCAATGTAAGTTCGATAAAAATGAAATAAAATATTTTCTTTTTGTCATTATTATGTGTGCCTTACTACAAAGTATATATGCAAGCTATTTTTATTTCAATATAGATGAATGGAACAACATGTATCATGTCGGAAATGTACTGCCTACTATAAAAATACATCATGTGCAAATTGGTGTTTTGATTGCAATTACAATACTTATTTTGTATCATTTTATATTAAAAGAAAAAAATAAAATTCATAAAATAGCAATGCTCATCGCTGGCATTTTCTTATTTATTTTCTTACATATTTTTGCTGTGCGCACAGGTATAGTGTTGTTGTATTTCATGTTACTATTTTATACAATATACAAATGTATCATTGAAAAAAAATGGAAATATATTGTGGGAATAATCACCGTTTTAAGTATAAGTAGTATTAGTGCCTTGCAATTTTCTGATACATTAAAAAGCAAGTTGGAATATATGAAATATGATATTTCTCAATTTAGAATGAATAGTGAAAACATGCATGAATACTCAGATGCACGAAGATTATTATCGATAAAAAATGGAATTGAAATATGGAAAAATAATTGGTATTTAGGTTGCGGTATTGGTGATATTTATGATGAATGCAAAAAAATAAATCAGATAAAAAATCCAAGTGTAAATGAAGATTTATACTATTTACCGCATAGTCAATACCTCTATTTTTACAGTGTGTTTGGAATAATATTAGGTAGTATTGTTATACTGTGTTTTATATTTCCAGCATTTTATTTTATCTATAAAAAAAATAATTTATTCAGTAGTATTTATGTAGCCTTATTAATATTTTCTATCTGGGATGCTTACTTCGGAACCTTATTTGGTGTATGTATCTATACTGTAGTAATAGCAATTGGCAGTAAAAAAACGATATGAAAAAAATATTACATATCAATACAAATATGGTGTGGCGTGGTGGCGAACAGCAAGTGTATTATATTATAAATCATCAATCTTCGCAATATCAGCATTTCTTATTTTGTAGAGAAAATAGTGAATTATATCATCGAAATAAAAGTATTACTACCACTACTTTCACAATGAGATTTGGTATTGATATCACACCAGTTTTTTCACTACTTAAAATTTGTAAAAAAAATGAAATTGATATTATACATGTACACGATAGTAAAGCATTAACGCTATATATTTTTGCTACATTTTTGGGTTTAAAAATTCCTGTTGTTGTACATCGAAGAGTCAATTTTCCGATTACTAATAAATATAAATACAAGCATCAAAAAATAAAAAAAATAATTTGTTTAAGTGATGCTGTCAGTAAAAATTTTGACAATATAGTTCCTAAAAATAAAATCGTATGCATTCCTCCGGCAATAGATATCAATAAATATAATGGAGAAAAAAATAACAGATTAAAAGAAGAATTACAATTAAATGAGCAAAGCAAAATTATAGGCATTGTTGCTGCTATTGAAAAAGAAAAGAATATTGAAGGTTTTATACAAATTGCAAACTTACTACTAAGTAGTAATGATGAATTACATTTTGTAATTATTGGCGATGGAAGTTTATTTAATGAATATCAAAAAAAATATAGCAACAATAATATACATTTTTTAGGCTTTAGAAATAACATAGCACAATTATTATCAGCCTTTGATGTATTTGTGTTTAGTAGCATAAACGAAGGCTTTGGACAAATATTATTAGAAGCAATGGCGCTTGGTGTACCAATAGTATGTAATAATTTTCCTGTGGCAAAAGAAATTATACAATCTGGAAAAAATGGTTTTATCTATACTTCCACACAAGAAGCTGTAGAACAAATCAATAATATTTTAAATAATACAAATCAACAAGAAGAAATTATTGCGACTTCAAAAAAATATGTACAACAATTTGACGTAACTTTAATCAATAAAAAGATAGAACAAGTCTATCAATCAATACTCAACAATGAATAAAATAGGTTTATATTTCGGCTCCTTTAATCCAATTCATATTGGCCATTTATTAGTCGCTACACATATTAAAGAAGCTGCCAATTTTGATGAAATATGGTTTGTAGTTTCACCACATAATCCGTTTAAACAAAAAAATGAATTAGCAGATGAGAACCACAGAATAAATATGGCAAAATTTGCTATCGAAAATATTCCATATTTCAAAGTAGAAGATATTGAACTTCATTTACCTCAACCTTCTTATACACATCGCACGCTCGAAGAATTAGTCAAACGATATCCTGATTATCAATTTAACATCATTATTGGCGAAGATAATGTAGCAAAATTACAAGAATGGAAAGAAATAGAATGGATAAAAAAACACTTCTATATAATAGTATATAACAGAACAAACAAGACAGCAACAAAAACAGTGCAGAATACATTAAAATATTATGAATTACCATTAATAGATATTTCCTCTACAGAAATTAGAAAACGAATTCAAGAAAATAAGCAATTTCGTTTCTTTGTACCTGATGCTGTGGAACAATATATCACGTTTCACAAATTATATAGTTAAAATTTGAGTTATACACAGCCATGTTAGTACAAGTGCTAAAAGCCTTATTTTATGTGCTATTTTATCCACAAGAAGTGATGTTAGAAAATTAAATTTTATGTGTATTGTTGTGTAAAGAAATAAGTATCCACACTTTTAAAAAGTACTGTAAAATAATCTCCACCAACAAGCCTAGTTTTCATAAATTTAAACACATACTATTCACAATAAAAACGTAAAGCAACAGAAAAAAAATACCCACATTAACACATGGATAAGTGTACTAACAAATGTGAATCAAAATGCAATTATCTAATAAAATAGGAACTTTAAGCTGTGTAAAAGATGTTAATAAATAGAACAGCTACAAAAAAAATCAATAAAGTATAAATTTTGATAAAAATCATTTTCCACGAATTCACACACATAAATAATAGTAATAAAATTTTTTAAAAAGATTTATTTATTAAAGGTTTCAAAAACGGACAATCTTAAAAAATTTTAGTTTTATGAAAAATCAAATTACCTTTGAAACATCAAATTTTGAAATTTAAAAAAATGGAAGAAATTATAGATTTAAAAGAAAAAATTTCCGAGCTGGCGCAGGTCGGATTCTTAGATATCAACATTGATCCGACAATCGACTTATTTGCCGAAATTGACAAATTAAAAAAAGAAAAAAATGCCGTTATTCTTGCGCATTATTATCAAGAAGCTGATATTCAAGATATTGCAGATTATATTGGCGATAGTTTACAATTAGCACAAAAAGCCAAGGAAACAACAGCCGATATTATCCTGTTTGCAGGTGTGCATTTTATGGCAGAAACGGCAAAAATCCTCAATCCTACGAAAAAAGTCATATTGCCAGATTTAAAAGCAGGTTGCTCTTTAGCAGATAGCTGTCCGCCAGAAGATTTTGCCGCTTTTAAAAATAAATTTCCCGGCTACGCCGTAGTTTCTTATATCAATTGCTCAGCCGAAATTAAAGCTCTGAGTGATTTTATTTGCACCAGCTCCAATGCTGAATTTATCGTTAATTCAATACCAAAAGAACAAGGCATCATCTTTGCGCCAGATAGAAATTTGGGTGCTTATTTGGCAAAAAAATTAAACAGAGAAATGGTTCTGTGGGACGGCTCTTGTATGGTGCACGAAATTTTTTCATTAGATAAAATTCGCACGCTGAAAGAAAAGCATCCACACGCCAAAATGATAGCACATCCAGAGTGCGAAGCCGCCATATTGGAATTAGCAGATTTTATAGGCTCTACCACAGGCTTGCTTAAATATACACAAACCGATGATGCGCAAGAATATATTGTCGCAACCGAAACAGGTATCTTGCATAAAATGCAACAAGCTTCGCCACACAAAACATTTATTCCAGCGCCACCCAATAATAGCTGCGCTTGCAATGATTGTCCACACATGAAGCTCAATACACTCGAAAAAATATACTTATGTTTGAAGTATGAACTACCAGAATTATTGATGGACGAAAACTTACGTGTTCAAGCAAAAATTCCTATCGACAGAATGTTAGAAATCAGCGCAGCTGCAGGCTTGAAAGGTTAGTTTTTTTTTATGTTATTTCATAAGCATTATACTAAGTATAGTAGTATTTTTAATTATTGCAGATGAATAGTTTCAACTTCAAAACTTATCTTACTTCTAATATTGCATTAGACAATGATAGCATAGATAATTTAATGCTACATTGTAAACAGCAGCAAATATATAAAGGTGATTTTCTGTTGCGACAAGGAGAAAAATGTAAGCATTCTTTTTTTGTAGAATCAGGCCTGTTAAAACAATACTCCATAGACGAAAAAGGCAAAGAACACATCATACAATTTGCGCCAGAAAAATGGTTCATTTCTGATAGAGAAAGCGTATATTTCGACAATCCTTCCAATTATTTTATACAAGCCATAGAAGACACGAAAGTGTTTGTATTAGACGAATTGTTTTTTCAAGAATTATCGTTATCACATCCCAATTTTTTAGATTATAATAATCGACTTTTACACAACCACATCAGACATTTACAAAAACGGATCACACAACTATTAAGCGCCACCGCAGAGCAACGCTATTTAGATTTTATTCAAGTCTATCCAGATATAAGTTTGCGTGTACCACAAACCATGATTGCCTCCTATTTAGGTATCACGCCAGAAAGTTTGAGTAGAGTGCGCAAAGAATTAGCACAGCAATTTCAAAAATAAATCTTACCATAGGTCAATGTGTAAGAAAAGTAAGCGTATTAATTTTGCCATATAAAAATAAAAGAATATGGCAACGAAACCAGTAGAAATAGTAGTTAATCCAAGAGAGCCACATTTTGTTGGCGATGGATTTAGAGTGCATAATTTTATTCCAAGTGCTTACCGTTTAGATATGCAGCGCATGGATCCTATTATTATGTTGGATTATAATTCCAAATTTTATTTTGAGCCAAGCGACACACCAAGAGGCGTTGGCGTGCATCCACACAGAGGCTTTGAAACTGTCACCATTGCCTACAAAGGCAAAGTAGAGCACCACGATAGTAGTGGCGGCGGTGGCATTATTGGTGAAGGTGATGTGCAGTGGATGACTGCTGCTAGTGGTGTCTTGCATAAAGAATTTCACGAGAGAGAGTGGAGTAAAAAAGGTGGCGATTTTCAGATGGTGCAACTTTGGGTAAATCTACCTGCCAAAGACAAAATGAGCACACCAAAATATCAAGCTATAGAAAATGCAACAATGAGTCGTTATGAATTGGAAGATAAGGGTGGCGAAATTGAAATCATTGCAGGCGAATATAAAGGTATTAAAGGAAGTGCCTCTACGTTTACACCTTTACACTTATTCAATGCTAAATTACATAAAAATGCGCTGGCAACATTCGATTTTCCAAAACACTTCAACACGGCATTATTAGTAATAGAAGGTGAAATAATAGTCAATGAAAGTGAACCTGTAAAAGAAGACCAATTTGTATTAATGGCAAATGAAGGCGAAACTTTTACTATTAAAGCAACAGCAGATGCCATCGTATTGGTATTGAGTGGCGAACCTATTGGCGAACCTATTGCAGCGCACGGACCATTTGTGATGAACACTAAACAAGAATTAATACAGGCATTTGATGATTTTAATAAAGGTAAATTTGGCTATTTGGAAGAATAGGCACATACACTTATATTTACAAAAAAATTGCATTGAAAACAGGAAGACTCGAAGCATTTAGTGATGGTGTGATTGCAATTATAATTACGGTAATGGTGTTAAATATGAAAGCGCCAATCGGTGCAACATTTTCAGCATTAAAAGTAGTATTGCCTAATTTTATTTCCTATATCATCAGTTTTATTTATGTCGGTATTTATTGGAATAATCATCACCATTTATTTCAAGCGATAGAACATGTAAACGGAAAGGTATTATGGCTTAATTTAATATTGCTGTTTTGCCTTTCATTGTTGCCTTTTAGCACATCGTGGATGGGCGACAATCATTTTCAAAGTATTCCAGTTTTGCTTTATGGTATAAATCTGCTTCTATGTGCGATAAGTTTTATTTTATTAGCTAAATCAGCGGCAAAACACGAAGGAGAAAAGCACTAAAAAGTAAAAACAAAGAAAATATTTCCTTGTTACTCTATCTTTTTGCTATTGCCATTGCCACCTATTTTCCTATCATTAGTTTAATCAGCTATACAATAGTGGCCATTATTTGGTTAATACCAGATACCAGAATCGAAAGACAATTGCATACGCCTAAAAAATAAAAAGAGCAGCTGACGCTGCTCTCTGGGTTCTTACGTTTCTGTGGAGGATGTTTATGTTTCTTTTCTTTGGGTTGGGTTTTTATGTTTCTTTGTTTAAAGCCTAAGATTTTTATGTCTCTATATATTTGCGTTTTTGTTAATGTAAATTTGCGTCACATTTGGAATAAATAAAATCCTTATAAATCAGGATTTGTGACATGCTTAAAATTATTGTTAAATCAAGTAACAAAACCACTAATTATAACCTGTTATGCGGTAGCGACATGAAGGAGAAGCAAAACCTGTATAAGCATCGCATATATTGATTACATTTGTACATGTCCACAAAAACCTATTTTATTGGTGGTATAGCATCTGATGAACGACTTTTCAGATATCAAATGACAGCTATTGAAAATGCTGTGTATTTGCCGTTTCCAAAGCACGACAAACACGATACTATGGAAACGTATGTCAAAAAATTTATTCCGCTCATCGATACATCACAAGCATTTAATATCGTTGGCAATTCTATGGGTGGCATTATGACGATGGAATTAATTAAACACATACAGGCAGAAAAAGTGGTTTTAATTTCTTCTGTAAAATGTAGAAAAGAAATGCCATTTATTTTAAAACAATTAAAATATACCAACCTACATAAAGTGTTGCCAGGTCGCGGATTTATTGGCTCTATACAATTTGGCAGCTTGTTTAAACGCGAAGTTTTAAAGCAACCAGCTATGCGAAAATTAGCTATAAGTATGGCAAAAAATAACGATACTTCATTTTTATATTGGTGTGTAAATGCTATTGTAAAATGGCAGGGAAATGAAGATTATCGTAAAGATATACTACATATACATGGCACCAAAGATGAAATGTTTCCTTATCGCAATATACAAAATGCCATTCCTGTCCAAGGCGGTTCGCATGCGATGTTACTCATTCAACACAAAGAAGTAAACGAACTTTTAAAAGCGTGTTTGTATAGTGAAAATACAAGCGAATAAATGTTGTATGAATTTATTCACTGACTTCACTACTCGTAAATTCGCTGACATAAATCTTTATCATCAACAATAGATAGGACACCAATAAGGGTCCAAAAATTAATCCGATAAAACCGAATAATTTAATGCCTGTTATCACACCAAACAAAGTGATTAATGGATGTATGTTGGCAAATGCTTTTAATAAAAATAAACGAAGCACATTGTCCACATTTAAAACAACAATAGCACAATATACGGCTAAGCCAATGGCATCACTTTCATGACCGCCAACAAATAAATAAGCCACCAGCGGAATCCAAATTAAGCCAGAACCAACAAATGGAATCACAGAACATACACAGGTAACAAAACCCCAAAGCATCGGGTCGCTAATATTAAAAATATTGTAACCAATATAAGCGCAAAAGCCTTGCGCAATAGCTAATATAGGAATACCAATAGCGTATGATGTTACAATATTTTTTGTTTCTGCCGTAATTTTTTGTTTGTTCTCGGGTTTGAGTGGTATATATTTTATCAAAGAAGATTCAATTTTTGTCGCATTGATTAGCATAAAAAACAAAACAAAAAACATAGTGCTTAAGTTAAAAAACAAAGAAGCAGTTGTGCTCAAAAAATCTGGTAAATGTGATGAAACAATAGCAGGAATATTGCTCAAATTTTCCTTTGACAATAATTCTATTCCAGTAGCTTCATCAATGCGCACAACAATTTCCTTCACACCTTGAAATAATTCTTGTGCATTACTACTAAAATTTTGCAACTTAGGCACTACAAACAAAATTGCTAATCCGAAAGGAATGGCCAGAATGATGACATCAATCAACAAGAGCAAACTCGCAGCGATGTATATATTCCACTTCTTCTGAAAGCTGAGTGTAAACAATAATTTTCTATTGAGTAAATACAAAGTGAGCGCACCTAATAAACCAGGCACCACAAAATTAATTTGAATAAAAATAAGTATGGCTAATGCCAATAAGATGACAAATAAGACAACCTGTCTGAATCGTTCGTTAAAAGTAGCCTGCATAGTATTGTTTCTGATTATCAAAAATAAGATAAAAAAAAGGTATCGATGGAAACTTTTTCAAGAGAAGTAGTGTTACTCAATTATACAATGCAATGTGTAATGTCTAAAGTGGTGGCGTATTTACTGTTAATTTTCTTTTTTGTGTGTACAAATGAGTCAAATGACACCTTATTAAATAATAATAAAACGACAATTTTTCACGAGCTACAAGAGGAAAGCACAAAGCTACAAGCCGCATTAGAAACAGAACAATTTCAATTTGTTCACCAAACATCAAAACAAGATTATGAGGAAATAGGCTGGTTTAATTATACGCAGACAGCACATCATTTTCCAACAGAAGATTATACTAACACTTTAGACTTTCCACCAGAATTAGTTTAATAAATTATAAGATAATAAACAGTTATGCTTTTACAAAAAAGCATTATTTTTTTTCATAGTGTGTGTTTGGGCGAGCGAAGCTCGCCCGAAATTTCTTTAAAAAATTAATAAATGGAAGTAAGTATTTGGTATTGGATAGGATTTAACCTTTTTGTATGTATTATGTTGGCACTTGACTTAGGTGTGTTTCATAAAAAATCACATGCAGTAAAAATTAAAGAAGCGCTGGCATGGAGCGCAGTTTGGGTGTGCTTCGCCATGTTGTTTAATATTGGTGTGTATTATTCCTTCGGAAAAGAAAAAGCCATAGAATTTTTCACAGGATACGTTATCGAAAAAGCATTGAGTGTCGATAATATTTTCGTATTCGTAATGGTGTTTTCGTATTTTAATATTCCCAAAAAGTATCAGCATAAAATTCTTTTTTGGGGAATTATTGGCGCATTAATTTTACGTGCAATATTCATATTTGCAGGCGTTGCGCTCATTTCTAAATTTCATTGGATAATTTATGTGTTCGGCGCATTTTTGGTCATTACTGGTATTAAAATGATGGTGCAAGACGAAAAACCATTAGAACCAGATAAAAATCCTTTAGTCAGATTGTTTAAGAAATTTATGCCAGTCACGAACACCTTGCACGGCGCTAAGTTTTTTGTAAGCATCGATGCCGTTAAACATGCGACACCACTGTTTATCGTATTGCTATTAATAGAATTTACCGATTTAATTTTTGCGACAGATTCGATTCCAGCAATATTAGCCATCACGAATGATACATTTATCGTTTATACATCAAACGTGTTTGCCATTTTAGGCTTGCGCTCCTTGTATTTTGCACTCGATGGCATTACCGCTTATTTCCGTTTCTTAAAATATGGCTTGTCGCTGATATTAGTATTTGTAGGCACCAAAATGTGTATTGCCGATTTTTATAAAATAGAAATCGTGCATTCGCTCGCCATTATTTTGGTGATAATCACCATTTCTATTTTAGCATCACTACTCATCAAATCAAAAGAAATTAAAGAATAAGCATTTACAAAAATTGCTATGAAACAAAAAAGTCATTCTTTTCAATAGAATGACTTTTTTGTATTTTATATTATTGCCAAAATATCAGTAATTACTAGTATTTTGGCTTAGTATATGCTTTTAAATAAGGCAAGATGTATTTGCTTTTCTTAGGCTTTCCAGCTTCGAGTGCAGGCACAAAAGCAGGCATTTTTTTGATGGCTTCTAAGATACTTGCTTCGCAAGCTTTACAATTCGATTTGATTAAATTGATGTCAGAAATGCTACCGTTTTCATCTACAAAAAACGAGTAATAAACACGATAAGCCTTATCGCTGTCATTCGGCTTACAGTCTTTAGGAAACACTATCGTTTTGTCTAAATATTTTTGTAAGGCACTCGGACCACCTTTAAACTCTACAGCACTGTAGCCTTTGCCAGCTTTATCATAAGCCTTCAGAATAGAATCTGATTTTCTAAAAAAATCACATTTAAATACAGAGTCTAACTTAGCTTGGAATGCAGCATTATAACACTTTTTATAATCGAGACTAGTGTCTAATGGTTGCGATTTATCCGCATTTTTATCATACGAAGTGCTAAACAATTTATACTTCATCAACTTTGCCGTGTCGCTTGTGCTTTTTGAAATTCTAACTGTCGTCTTCTTATAATTTTCTTTGGTGATAATAATATAATTATATAAATCCGGATTCATTTTTGAAGATGCATAAAACCCTAATCCACCACGCTCAAATAAAGCTGCTGCGCTGTCTTTTGCAGCATTGCAAATTTCAATATTTTCGCTTGCTGTAAGGGTCTGCTTTATGCTTGCGATACATATAATAATTAAAATCAGTTGCTTCATGATGTGTTTACTTTTTTAGTAAATTATCGAGCTGCTATACATGAAATTTCGACATGTGCATTTTTTGGTAATACACTTACTTCCACGGTTTCTCTTGCTGGTGCTTGCGATTTAAAATATTTTCCATACACTTCATTTACTTTTGGAAAATCGCGCATATCTGTCAAGAAAATGGAGCATTTTACCACATTTGAAAAATCCATTTCCGCAGCATGTAAGATGGCTTTTAAATTTTGCATCACTTGTTCGGTTTCCTCTTCAATTCCATCTTGAATTAATACGCCAGAAAACGGGTCTAATGGAATTTGTCCAGAAACGAACAACATACCATTAATGTAAACAGCTTGTGAGTAAGGGCCAATAGGCTCTGGTGCGTCGTCAGTATATATAATTTTACGTGCCATATCAACTTAAAAATACTAAAATCGTGCTTGCGCAAATGTGAAACTTTCTTAATTATTGTTTATTTTCCTTCTTTCTTTTTATAGACATAATCCACATACCACATTTCATTTTTATAAATAATATCGACGATAAGATTTTTAGTAGTATCATCATATTTAGAGAATAAATCATAGCCTTTTTGCAACAAGGATTTTCCCAACTTAATGCCTTCTACTTCTTTTTGCGGAAAAACATTCGGTTTTTTTTCCATCGTATGAATGACATGGTCTAATATATCCAAAGTTTTAGATAAGAGTGTTGTGTTTACCATTGCACCAAAAAGGCTTTTTACATCTTTGATAAATTTTTCCACCTCTTCGCGTGGTAATTGATACATGGTGTCTTCAAAGTCTTCATCGCTCATAGGCGGCCGAATGCCATTTTTATTAGCAATGAGCGCCATCGAATTTTCAAAATTTTTGGCGCCAACAAAAGAATCCAATGCGTCCATGCCTGCTTTTAAGGCCGTCATAAAATGACGACCAAATTTAAAAAGCGCTCGTGCCATGTCGCCAAATAAATTCCATATTTTTCGAGGCTGTTTTACATAGGCTGCCAAATCTTTAAATGCTTCTTCTAATTCTTTTCGCTCTGGCGCTGGTGGATAAATAATGGTTAGAAAATAATTTTCTATTTCCTTTATCATCTCTTCTGTAATGCTCGCAGGTATTTCAAATCTATTGCTTAAGTCGTGATATGCATAACGCTTCCCTATCATCTCACGAAATTTCTCAATAATATGGACATCTTGTGTTGCTGACATTGTATAATTTTTATAAAAGTAATAAATAGTTTATATTTTCAGTATCACACCATCATACGGCAATAATACACCATCGAAAGTAGAGATATTATTTATCGAAAATACGATTTCTTTAATAGGCTGATTAATTTTATTACTGATTTTCGAATTGCTAAAATTCATCATTACCAATAATTTTTCCTCTTCAACAGTTCGCGTGTAGGCCAATATGTTTTTATTGCCAGTGTAAATAATTTCGATGTCACCTCGATGTAAAGCGCGCCAATTTTTGCGCAGTGAAATCAGCTTTTTAAAGGTGTGTAACAATGAATTTTTATCTGCTTGCTGTTGTGCTACATTTCTGTTTTCAATCGTTGTGTTTACGGGCAGCCAAGTTGTATCTGCTGTAGAAAATCCAGCATTTTTTTCTGTATGATTCCATTGCATTGGCGTTCTGCAATTGTCTCTATTTATACCTACAGGCAATCTGTCTGCAATAAATTGAGGCACCCAACTATATACTTTTGCAACCGGATCTTTTCCGTCTTTTATGGCGATGTTTCCGTCCATCATGCCTATTTCTTCACCATTATATACTGTTGGTACAGCACGCATAGTAAATTGCAATAATGCTAATAATTTTGCTTTTTCTAGTTGGTTGCCAATGCGCTTTATGCTTCGTAATTGATCGTGATTGCTAAATACGACAGTAGGCATATATGGTGATGGATATTGCTGTTCGAATTCTAAAATTTTTTTTCTAAAAAAATTAGCGGTGAATGTAAACATGACAATATCAAACAGAAAAATGAGGTGTAAGCCATCATTGTTTTCACCAAGATATTTTTTCTTTAATTCGTGTTTTCCAAATACTTCACCTAATAAAAGTCTATCTGGAAATTCGTCCACTACTTGCCGTAGTTCTTTTGCGAGCATAAAATTTTCTGGAAGATTGAGTGAATATTTTCTGATTTGAAAATTGCCTCCAGGATAATCTTCACTTGGAATAGCGTGCCATAAAGAAAAAGGATTGTTTTTAAAATCTTTATCTTTTAAAATGCAATTAAAAATATCTAAACGAAAACCATCGACACCTTTGCTAAGCCAAAAACGGCAAACATCAAACATGGCATTTTTTACTTCAGGACATCGATAATTTAAGTCAGGTTGAAATGGCAAAAATGAAGCAAAATAATATTGCTTTCTTTCCTCACAATAATGCCAAGCCTTTGGGCCAACAATGCTTTTCCAATTGTTGGGCTGGTCGCGCCAGATGTACCAATCTGCTTTTGGGTTTGTCTTATTTTTTTTAGATTCTAAAAACCAATGATGTTGATTAGAGGTGTGGTTCATCACCATATCAAACACAATTTTCATGTCGCGCTTGTGCGCTTCGTGTATCAGCATTTCAGCATCTTGCAGTGTGCCATATTCTGGTGAAATGGTGTAATAATCAGCAATGTCATAACCAAAATCGTCTTGTGGCGATTTGTAAAATGGCGATATCCAAATGGTTTCAAAACCTAATTGCTGTATGTAGTCTAATTTTTGAATAATGCCTTGTAAGTCGCCGATACCATCGCCATTGCTATCATAAAATGAGCGTGGATAAATTTGATAAATAGAAGTAGTGTGTTGCCAAGACATAATAGGTGAAAATACTAAAAATTATACAGCCTGACTAAACTTTGGTGTATCAGAAGGCGAATCATTTTTTGTGCTATTCATTTTTTTGTCAAACACGGAGCAAATATTACGTAAAAAACTCCAACCTAAGTCGCTTACTTCTAATGATGCATTTTGCCAAGTAATGAGTCCATCACTTTGTAATGCATCTAAGTGTTTTATCATAGTGTCAGTAAGTTCAATTTCATTTGTCCAATCGGTTTTCCCTTTACATGCAATATTTAAGATGTGTTTTCTATACACGATATCTTCGTCTGTAACATTGATACCTTTAATAATGGGCAATGTATCTTTTTCTATGGCTTCGTAATATTCTTCTACCGTTTTTAAGTTTTGTCGAAAGCCAAAAAATATATCGCTAATTGCGGAAACACCTAATCCAATTAATACTTCTGTATTTGTAGTGGTGTAACCCATAAAGTTTCGATGCAAAGTGCCATTTTGTTTACTGATAAGCAGTTGGTCGCCTGCCAATGCAAAATGATCCATACCGACATCGGCGTAGCCAGCTTGCAAAAATAAATCTTTGCCAACTTCGTATAAAGTGTATTTATCTTTTCCTTTAGGCAAATCATTTTCATCGTAAGCGCGTTGTGATTTTTTTGTCCAAGGCACATGTGCGTAGCTGTAGAATGCAATCCTATTTGGCAAAAGTGTAATGACTGCTTCGATTGTTTTTCTGATGCTTTCTTCGGTTTGAAATGGTAAACCATATATCAAATCAAAATTGACAGACTCATAACCAATTTCGCGCGCCCATTCTGTAACTTGTTTTGTTTTAGAAAAAGGTTGCACTCTATTGATGGCAATTTGCACTTTCGCATCTGTGTCTTGTACACCAAAACTTACGCGTCGAAATCCAAGCTTATATAATGTTTCTAAGTGCTCAAATGTGGTGTTGTTCGGATGGCCTTCAAAGCTGAATTCGTGTGCTGGATGAATGCGCACATCTTTAAATAATGCACTTAGTAATAGGTACAAATTTTTTGGACTAAAAAAGGTAGGCGTACCACCGCCTAAGTGCACTTCGCGAATGCATAATGCGTCGCCAAATATGGCTTTGTATTGTTCCCATTCTGTTAAAAGTGCTGCTATGTATTTATCTTCTACCTGATGGTTTTTGGTAATGCGTTTATTACAACCACAATAAGTACACAATTGCTCACAAAATGGCAGATGAAGATAAAGGCTGATGCCTTCTTTTGTTTTGTTACAAGCAATTGCTTTTTGAATTTGATTTTTCCAATCATCTATATCGTTCATCGGCTCTTCCCAATAAGGTACTGTTGGATAGCTGGTGTATCTTGGAACAGGAACATTGTATTTATCAACCAAATCGTATGAAAGCACGATGCAATATTTATAGTGCAAAATTAAGATGATTATGCAATATTTTCTATGATAATTATCAGATTCAATCCGCCATCATATTGCCGAGTGCTTGTTTATTCGTGTCATCACTCTCTAATAAATGTTGTTTTACATTTTTTCTGTCGATATCGTTTTTGTTTTGCGAGAGCTTTTCTTTGGCTTGCAAGTCTGTTATTTCCAATTTAAATGCTACAATACCTTGCAATAAGTTTTGAATATATTGATGGTCTAATGCTTTAAATTGTGCAATATATTCCGATTCATAAGATTGCATTTGTTTATGTAAAACGGCCAACTTTTCTTCATCGCTCGGCAATATTGAAATTTTTCCATAAGCATGTACGGCAACATAGTTCCATGTAGGTACTTCTTGTTTGCCACTATATAATGAAGGCGAAATATAAGCATGTGGCTCTGAAAAAATTACGAGTATATTATTTTCCGAAAATGTTTTCCATTGTGGATTTGCTTTGCTTAAATGAGAATACAACACCAATGCCTCGCTTTCTTTTTCTATGATAAAAGGTAAATGAGTAGCAATAGGAATATTGTCTTGAATAGAAATTAAACTCGCAAAATTATAAGCTTGCATAAATGCAATAGTTTTGTCGATGTCTTTCTGTTTGTAATAAGATGGAATATACATAGAGCTGACAAATTATATTAGCAATAACTTCAAAACTTTACCAAGTAGAAATCGTTTTTAAAACCAATGTATCTCTATTATCTATTGTTTTTTCAGCGCTTCGAATTTTGATATTACCATTTCCGGCAAACTCTATTAATTGTTGTCGCGAGGAGAACACTTCTTCTTGTGGTGCTTTAAATTTTGCCAACTCTTGCCAGCTGCCACGTTTAAAGCTGTATAAAATAACATCGCCAACATCGCCATCTTCTTTTTTTATTACTACAGAAAAATCATCTGCACCATCACCATCGACATCGTTCTCGTTTAATACATTTACACCAACGCAATTCTGTATAGTAATCTCTGGCAAATCTAAATTGGTAAAAGAAATTTTTGTTTGTTTGCTTGTATAATTTCCACTCGAGTCTTGTGTTGGTTTTAATACGATTAAATCTTCTGCTTCGCCATCTCCATTAAAGTCGCCAGATGATGTGCTTTCACTTTCTTCAAATTTTTCGAACAAAGAAACCAACTCAGGACGCAGGTCTGCTTCTTTGTCGCTCTCTACAATAATTCTCCAAGTGCTATCCGCTTGTTTTTTAAAAATTAAATAGGAATGATAAACATTGGGTTTGCTGTTGATGGTAACTAATTTTAAAAACTCACACTTGTAATCGCCAGTATCAGATGCATAAATACCAATGCGTCCAATTATTCTTTCTCGATAAGTATCAGCATGTGAGATTTTATATTTTTTTGAGGCAAGCACAGAAGCACGAGCAATTCGTTTTTTAAAAAAGAAAACAGGATCATTGTAAAATTGCTCAAGGCTATCGATTTGTGTAGAATCGTGTGCAGCATTCCAGCGATACACTACATCGATGACAGACTGTTGTTCGCTCGGCAACATTTTATAAGATTCTTTGATGTTGTCTATTTCAACAGGTTTAGTTTTTTCTTTTTCATTATTACACGAAGAACATGCACTAATAAAAGCAATGACGCCTACAAAAATAAACACGATAAGTTTCTTCATCAAGCAATAATTTTCACACGAAAGATAAGGAATTGAAAATGGAGCAGCATAAAAAAGTCTATTATTTTTTTTGAATTTTTTAATGCTATTTCAACACCAACGACAAATAAAACTTTTCATTTTCATTTCTATTTTTAAAAATAATCCACATTTATTTTTCGTTTCATCAAATATTTTATCCACCATATTCAATTCATAAAAGCATAAATTTTTAAAAGTGTATTTTTTATTTCTTAAGAGAGATGAAATTTTATTTATTCAATTTTATTTTTTGTTACATGAAAAAATATTTGCATCATAAAACACGATAAAAAAAATAATCACTCAAACGTATAGTGTTTATTGATGTTTTGGCGAATGTATTTTTCAAGTATTCTATTTTTCAAAAGCCGAGAAAATAAAAATGCGTTACATAAAAAAGAATTCAATTGTATTTTTTATTTGCGTGTTTAGCATATAAAATGCACCTTTACGTTATCCACAATTATCAACATTTATGAATAACTCAAGTGTTGCATGAAATGATTTATGTATTACTTTTATATTGCAGAATAGTTAAAGGTGTGTTTTAATCTGCATAAAAAAAATAAAATATACCAACAGAAAAGTTTCAACTGTATAAAAATGAAACAAAAAAAAAATAAAAACAATGGCAAAGAAAACAGCAAGCGCAAAGCCAGCAGCGAAAAAAGCTCCAGCAAAAAAAGCGGCAGCTCCTAAGAAAGCAGCAGCTCCAAAAAAAGCGGCAGCGAAAAAGGCTCCAGCAAAAAAAGCAGCAGCTCCTAAGAAAGCAGCAGCTCCTAAGAAAGCAGCAGCTCCTAAGAAAGCGGCAGCTCCTAAAAAAGCGGCAGCTCCTAAGAAAGCGGCAGCTCCTAAAAAAGCGGCAGCTCCTAAGAAAGCAGCAGCTCCTAAAAAAGCGGCAGCAAAAAAAGCTCCAGCTAAGAAAGCAGCAGCAAAAAAGTAATCG